>Ga0180009_10000067_pt1 | contig 191712 bp, 167 predicted proteins | sample OS_PC_MetaG_FD_123537 | JGI IMG/M metagenome (GOLD analysis project Ga0180009, IMG submission 123537) | Groundwater microbial communities from the Aspo Hard Rock Laboratory (HRL) deep subsurface site, Sweden - OS_PC_MetaG | ecosystem: Environmental > Aquatic > Deep subsurface > Groundwater...
TGAAGTAGAAACCGGTGGCAACGGTTTACCGTCTTCACCCATTAAGGGTTGCCCATTGGCATCCAGTTGGGGTTTGGTCTTAACTCCGCCTTCATATTTAATGGTGGTGCCTTCCGCCCGTGTCCCTTTGGCTGCAGTCAGGTACTGTCCCTCACCGTGGGCCAGTTCACCGCCAATGGTACCCTGGACATCAATTCCCTGCACTGCCTCTTGAAGAATATTCTCTTCATCAGTCATTATACCTGCTATGGATGCAATTGCCCCAAAACTAGGTTCCGAACCATATTCCCTGTGTTCCACAAAAAACCGGCCATCGTCGGTTAATCCCATCTCCAGCATCAGACCATTTTGTTCGATCTTCTGCTGAATGTTTCTGAGGATGGTTTCCATGGTTTCCCCTACTTTGGTATAGTAGGTCATACTTTTGCCGCCTTCATGGAGGGTCATTTGAATCCCACCGGAATTGATCTCATCCTGTGTCAGACTGCGTTCTCCTTCCAACCTGGCTTTGGTAGCCGCTTCGACAATATCGATCGAATAACCGTCAGCTGGCGAAGATTGGGATTGGACATCCGCTCTTACAAAGCTGACACCCTCCCCGACAGCCACACCGGAAATTCCGTTGCTACCGTCCAATAAAAACCGAGACCCGAATTGAGCTTGCTCGGAGATGCTATCAATGGTTCTCAAAGCATTTTCAATTTCCGCCTGATCGGCAGCCAGCATTTTATCATCGTTGGCGCCCTCATTGGCAGCGTGCAGAGATAACTGCCTCATGCTGACCAATATATTGTTTACTTCATTTAAGGAGGCTTCTGCTGTCTGCACCATGGCAATCGCCATTTCAGAGTTGGAAACCGCCTGTTCCATGGATTGAACCTGAGCTCTCATCTGTTCCGAAATGACGAGATTTGCTGGTGCGTCAGCTGCTCTGTTGATTTTGTAACCCGATGACAGTCGTTCCAGGGTTGAATTCATTGCGTCGTCAGTCGCTTTTAAGTTTCTCCAGGAGTTAATCGCTGCGACATTATGATTGATTCTTAAGCCCATAATTCTCACCTAAAAAGAATTAATAATCCTCAAGCCGATGGATCTAAACCTTCTTACTTTAATTATCGGAAACCTGATAAAAAACTTTAGGAAAAAATAGCATTTTATTCAGCTTCGTTATTTCCTTATCGGAACTCTTGAATAATTCTTTAAAGTTTTTTTATAATCCCTTGTTATATTTTACTTTTTAATTGGTAAATGACAGATATGCCTTTGGATTCAAATAAAGGATACTTGAGGGAATCACAGGAAATCAGACAGGGTATGGCGTCGGGAAAGAAATGTATTTGAACAAAGGAAAAGGGATAAAGAGGAGATGCAAGTTACTGGTTTAGAGTTTCAGTGTTGTCACGTCTAAACCAACAGCCCTGGATGTGTTCTGATCTTTTGGTTGGAGAATTTTTTTAAAAAAAAATCAAGCTCTGTTGGCAGATCTATTTTTTGGTGGATTTATCGGGAGAGTTTTGTTTTGCTTTTTTTGCCATCTCTTTTCGGTATTTCAGCATCTGCATTGCGTATGGCGTTATTTTGGGACCATCACTCTTAATTTTCATCTGCTCATCAAGATCAAATGCTTTTTTCAATTCTTCAATCAGCTTTGTTTTATAATACCCCAAAAAGAAGTTTATATCATCAATGGGTTCCCCGGTTCTTCTCACCGGAGGATCATCATCTTCCATCAGATATTCACCGGTAAATATGGATCTTTGGTAGTATTTGACAGCGATATCCAACAGGATTCTGACCTCTTCGTTCAGATCCTTAGGTATCTCTTCCGATTGATGAAACAGAATTGATCTATTGTCTGCAGTATCCAATGTTGCGGTTAATCTGACCCTTTCGGCAAAAGCAAGAGATCGTTCAACGTCCTTTTGTGAATAACTCATATTGTTGCTAATTCAATATATTATGAGATGTGGAGATTGAGTACCAAAATCTATTTTCCCCCCATCCTGAAACAGATACGGGCACACCACATCTTTGGTTTTAACCACTTTCAAACCAAAGGTGCAGTGTGCCCGATTCGGATATTTTTTGTATAAGGAAAAAGAATTCCTTTCCCTTATACGTTTTGAACTTACTTAGCAGCCTCTTTCTTAACTTCTATCGCGGTCTTATAAAGAACTGTAAGAATCAGGGCCCCAATGGCGTATATCCCGATAGTTATCAGAACTTCATAAAAACCTGGCGAATATTCGGTAACCCGATCAAACGGATTGGGAACGAATCCACCAATCACCAAACTGATCCCTTTGTCAATCCAGAGTGATGCGAAAATAGCAACACAAGCCATTGCCAGAATATTCGTGTTTTTCCTAAGGCTCGGGAAAATTAGAAGCACAATGGCAAACAGGCCCAGCAACATTGAGATCCATGCCATGGGTGTCAATGCACTTTTACCATCCAACCCGACAAACAGGTATTCAAAAGTATGCATATGACCTGGAATCTGGCTGTAAAACGCCGTGAAGAATTCCAGTCCCACGAAGAAAAAGTTCATAATTGCAGCATAGGTTACGATAGTCCCCAACTTTTGAATTGCTTCATCACCGGCATCAAAATCGGATATCTTTCTTAAAAGAAGACAAAGCAAAATCAATAAAGCGGGGCCTGCCGCAAAAGCTGATGCCAAAAACCTGGGAGCCAGAATTGCTGTTAACCAGAAATGTCTCCCCGGTAAACCGGCATACAGAAAAGCCGTGACTGTATGGATACTAACAGCCCAGGGTATTGATAGGTAAATGAACGGTTTGATCCACTTTGGAGGAGCAATCCCTTTTGCTTCCGATTGGAGAGCAACCCACCCACAAAGCAGGTTAAGGCCCAGGTAAACGGACAGCACGGTCGCATCCCAAAACAGAACCGAATTAGGCGTGGGATGAAGAAACATATTGAACAGTCTCATCGGTTTACCCATATCAACGATAACAAACATCATACACATCGAAACCGCTGCAATAGCTAAGAACTCGCCTAATATTACAATCTTTCCAAATTTTTTATAATTATGCAGATAGTAAGGCAATACAAGCATAACTGCCGAAGCCGCCACCCCTACCAGAAAGGTCAACTGGGCAATATAAACCCCCCAGGAAACGTCTCGGCTCATCCCGGTCACATGCAGACCTTGGATCAGCTGCTGGCTGTATGCGTAAAGCCCAACTGCAATTAATACCAGCAGGAAAGTAATCCATGTCCAGTATTTTCGACTTCCAATTAACGCCTTTTCAATCATAACATCCTCACACTATATAAAAGACCGACGGTCCTGTTCCAAGTTCGGGCTTACGTTGAATGGTGTTATTAGACTTAAGAATCGATCGAATTTCTGAATTTGGATTGTTAAGATCTCCAAATGTCAAAGCGCCTTCGGGACATTTTTCCACGCAGGCCGGTTTCAGATTCTTGGCAAGTCTTTCAGCACAAAAATTACACTTTTCAACAACTCCCCGCTCTCTTGTTGGAAATTCCGGATTAATATCCTTTCCACCCTTGACTTGCTTTCCGCTTTCTTCACGCGGGTCCTGCCAGTTAAAACTTCTGGAGCCATAGGGACAGGCTGCCATGCAGAACCGACATCCGATACAACGGTGGAAATCCATCAATACGATTCCATCAGATCGTTTAAAGGTTGCTTGGGTCGGACAAACCCTGACACATGAAGGAGATTTGCAGTGGTTGCATAAAACAGCCACTTTTCTGGATAAAAGAGACTCACTCATAAACGCTCCGCTTTTACTGGGAAACGCGTTATGGTAGGGCTCTTTCCAGATCCACTTGATCTCATGTTTCAGGTCAGGACTTCTGTCCGCTTGTCTAAAATCCGGGACATTATGAATTGAATGGCAGACTTCTGAACATATTGTACACCCTTCCGGGCATTTTCTTGTATCGACTACCATCCCCAAACGTGTACCCGAAGTGTCTTCAGAAACAGTTGAAGCCTTGCCTTCCTTTTCTGCAATAACACCAATTGCTGAAACAACGCCAAGCCCAACCAGGGAACCGACACCTGCTTTCTTTAAGAAATCTCTTCTATTCTCATCCATTAGATTTCCTCCTTTGGCTCTAAATGGCATTCCCAGCAATATGGGGTTACAGCCGTATAATTATGGCAACTGTCGCAAAACTCCGCTTTATTGGAATGACAACTCATACACGAAGCTTTACCGGCACTGCTCAAACTTTTCTCAAACTCTTTTCCGTACTGCTGACTAACATACACTCTATTATTATCGCGAACGACTTCATCTCGCCATTCGTTAAGCATCTGCATATGGTTGGCTCGCATATACTCAGCCGACTCAACACAGGTTCCGCTTGTTTTTACAACCGGCACTGGGACATTGACAGAACTGCCGATACTTCCCCAGATGGGATAAGTAACAATTCCGACAAAAATGACCAATCCGGCAATTATTTTTCCAGCATCATACATGATCAGTCCTCCACGCCTAAATATGGATCCTCACGAAGGTCACAGTCTCGATCTTCGTTTTCGCCTTCCATCACCAGTGCGTTGGCAACCAATTCGGTTACACCGGCGATTTCAACATCAGGAGCCCAGTATTGTGTTAGAGCCAATAGTGTTGCACGGTCAATCGCACAGACACATGCCATCATATTCACGTCATGTGTTTCCTCAACGTGTTTCAAAGCACTAGCCCTTGGGAAAGCACCTCTCATTCTCACATCCATAATCTCTTCTGTGTTCAATCCACTTCCGGCACCACAGCAGAATGTATTCTCCCTGATAGTATTTTCCGGCATTTCGAAGAAATTGTTGCAGACGTTATTAATCACATATCGAGGTTCATCCAACAGACCCATTGCCCTGGCTGGGTTACAGGAATCGTGGAAGGTAACTCTTCTGTGATCATTTCTGCTGGGATCAAGTTTTAGTTTATTATTGCGAATCAGATCCGCAGTGAACTCCATGATATGGACCATTTTTGTTGACTTGGCATTCTCAAATTTGGTTCCAGTAATCGGAGAAACGGGTTCTTCCATTTTTCCCGGAGAAGGACCGTTCATGGTATCCATATACTGATTGACTACACGCCACATATGACCGCATTCACCACCCAGAATCCACTTAACACCCAGACGATCAGCTTCATGGTACATCTTGGCATTTAATTTCTTCATCAACTCGTTGGAATTGAAAAGACCAAAATTACCGCCCTCCGATGCATAGGTACTCAGGGTATAATCAAGACCAATATGCTCAAACAGCATAATGTATCCCATCATGGTATAAACACCGGGATCGGCGAATACATCGCCTGACGGCGTGATAAACAGGATTTCAGCACCTTTTTTGTTGAAAGGAGGATTTATCCTTACTCCGCTCACTTCTTCAATGTCATCACATAGAGATTCAATCACAGTCTTGAAGGTATGAGGCTCAATTCCCAAATGGTTTCCTGTCCGATTACAATTAGCTGCGGGGTCCATAATCCAGTTGATATTGATTCCAACCAGGTTCAACAGTTCCCTTGCCATAATTGTGATTTCAGCCGTATCAATCCCATACGGACAAAACACGGAACAGCGTCGACATTCGGTACATTGAAAGAAATATAAAAACCATTCCTTTACCACTTCCATTGTCAACGGTCTGGCGCCTGCATACTTCTTCAACAGCTTACCAGCCAGGGTGAAGTCGTTGCGATATACCGATCTTAATAATTCCGCCCTTAAAACAGGCATATTTTTCGGATCACCTGAGCCCAGAAAAAAATGACACTTGTCTGCACAAGCACCACAACGGACACAGATATCCATATAAATTTTGAAAGATCTGAATTTATCCAGTCTTTCCCGGAAACCTTCAGAGATGATCTCTTTCCAGTTTTCCGGTAATTTCCAATCTTCATCACCTGGCGACCAGTCTCTCACGTTTGGCATTCCAAGGGCTTGCACTGCTTTTGTTTTTGCGCTGTAAGCCCAGTTGCCTTCTCTGAATTCGGCTGGAGTATCCATCCATTCTTTTTCAGGACTTTTCCCATTTAACAGGGTCGGAGATTCCGCAATGTCCTTCGCCAGTTCTTCCGGTTCAAGCATTTTTGACATATTACTCCTTATCTACTGGTAGTCCGACTTTCTTCATATTCTCCCTGAATTCGTCCTCATACTCTGCATATGTATGAAATTTGATATCCGGATTCCACGGGTTGATATGTCTGACAGCCCTGTTATTGTTCGCTAGATTCCTAGTTGGGCTTAAGAAAACACCCCCCAGATGCATCAATTTACTAAACGGAAAATAGAGTGCCAGAACTGATACAAGAAATAGATGAATATAAAAAAGAACGCCTATACCATCTGGTATATTCGGTTGAAAAGTTGCCAAGCCTCTTGCGAGAGCTTTGATACTCACAACATCCACTCGGATAAAATAACGCATTAACACACCGGTTATTGCAATTGAGAGGATTAAGTATAGCGGAAAATAATCTGCAGGTTGTGAGATATACTTGATTTGTGGAGCAACTACTCTCCTAAAGAAAAGATAAGTAACAGCAGCTAAAATTCCAGCGTCCGTCAGGTAAAATAGAGGAACCCCAAACTGGAAGATGCTATCGCCTTTTTCCAATAGGCTAATTAATCCCGGAATCGGTTCTAGAAAAAACCGACTGTGTCGAACCAAAATGATTAAGAATGACCAATGGAACACAATTCCACCCAGCCACAACCACTTACTTGATCCATATGATACTTTTGCACCGCTACTAACTTCAGCTTTTGTGTTTCGGAATAATGAACGAAACAGCAATATTTCGAAGGCCATGCGAATTAAAACACCCAGCGTATTGGAAGGATTATCCACTTTGTTCTGCTTGATCCAGTCAAGTGATTTTTCCTGCCCGCAGGTAGTTGGAATACGAAATGGAACAGGTGATTTAGCCCAGTTGATGACCCTATAAACAAATCCCAGTAAAAAAATAACAATGGCAATATAGGGAATAACCACACCAAAAAGAGCTGTCAAACCTGCTGCAACTCCGAAATAAGCAAGCGCAATAAGCAACAATACGATTATCAGAGGACTTATAATTTTCATTCTCTCTTACCTCGCTTCCTTTTGTTTATCCATCTCATTTACTCTTCTAACAAGCATATGAGTTTGGTTTCTGATTTCATTCGCCCTGATTTCATATAACTTCTCTTTACAACTGACGTAGATATTAAAAGCCAGCATGGCCAGCTTGTCAATTTCAAGTTCAATCGTTCGAATCTGATCATAAGGCATAACCTCCCCCTTAATTTTTTCACCCTTCAGCTTATGCAGAATACCCTTCAAATCGAAAACAAACTGCAATGCCTTGGCTGGTGTAAAATCCTGAACTGCTTTGATTCTGACGATTTCGGCAAGAATGGGAGTTGTCCTTTCGGAGTCTATTCCCAGAAGAAGTTCATCGAACAAAAGTTCAATGTTTTTAGAAATCACATGGGGAAGAGGATTAGCAAAACGATCTTTGTTTCTCTTAAAAACATTTACTGCCTCGATGGGATATGCTTCCATGGAAATTCGAACCCAATCGCGTACAATATCCTGTTTTTTTTGAGATAACCAATCTACTAATTCCATATTTTTTTATGAGATGATAAAAAAAAAGTCCCCCGGGAAAAAACCCGGGAGACTTTTTCAGAAACTATTAAACCATGTTAATCAAGCCACATGGACATTCCTCAGCACATTTGCCGCATCCAATACATTTATCCCAATTGAATTCGAAATGTTCGCCCTTGGCAAGCTTATTCACGGCACTGTCACCGCAGAAATTGTAACAATTGTTACAGTCAAAACACTGTCCGCAGCTCATACATCGCTTGGCTTCAGCTTGAAGCTGTTCAACTGTGAACGGCGTGATGTATTCTGCAAAATTGGAAATCCTTTCGGAACCAGATTTTTCACCGATAAAATTTCTTTCCAAATTGTCATAGTGATCTAATTTCATTTTATCAGCAAAGATCACAGGCATCTCTTCCGGCTTCTTGTATTCAACACCCATCAAAAATCGATCAATGTCTTCAGCAGCCACTCGCCCATCACCTATAGCTTCTGTTACCAGACCTAATCCACGCGTAACATCACCACCTGACCAGATTTTGGAATCTTCTGTAACACGACCGAAGTCAGTTGCAACTGTTGTCCAGTTCTTTTCGTTCTTCAGTTCTTCCAAGCCCTCAAAATCAGCTTCCTGGCTAATAGCAGGAATGAGGCAGGTAATTTCTGAATCAAAATCGGAACCGGCAATTGGTTTGAAACTGGCTCGACCACTTGCATCCGGCTCGCCCAATTCCATTCTGATACAGGTCATTCCGGTAACCTTACCACCTTCAACTTTCAGTTTTGTGGGTGTGCAAAGGAATTCAAACTTAACGCCTTCCTCTTCCGCACCAACAATATCTTCCTCAATAGCAGGCATTTCTTTTCTGCTTCGTCGATAGACAACCGTAACATCAACACCCATCCGCTTTAAGCTTCGAGCGCAGTCCATGGCGGTATCACCACCACCGACAACGATTGCTTTATCACCAACCAGCAGTTCCTCTTTCATATTGTGCTTGTAGAGGAACTCAACACCTGTATAAACGTTGGAGGAATCTTCACCTTCAAGTCCTAATGACCAACCTACCTGAGCTCCGATAGCACTGTAAATTGCATCGTAGTCACTCTTCAGTTGATCCAGGGTGATATCCTTTCCAACTTTTGTGTTCAATTTGAGTTCAACGCCCAGATCAAATACTCTTTGATATTCAGCATTAATAATATCTCTCGGCAGACGATACGCAGGGATACCCCAGCGGATCATACCACCAACTTCTGGCTTTGATTCAAACATGGTTACTTGATGACCTCTACGAATCAATTGAAACGCAGCTGAGATTCCGGAAGGACCGCTACCGATAATGGCAACTTTTTTTCCTGTTTTCTCTGCGGTCAACATTTTTAGACCCAGCTTGTTAGCACGAGCGAATTCACCAATTGATAATTCCACTTTATTAATGCTGACTGCTTTGTCTTTATCTTTTCTATTACAAGCTGCTTCGCATGGATGAGGACACACACGACCCATCACAGCGGGAATCGGATTTTTATCTGTTAAGATATAAAACGCCTGCTCCATGGATTCTTCATGAGTTCTTCCATACTCTTCAGCTTGAGCGATATAGGTTAGATACCCTCTAATGTCTTCGCTACTAGGACATGTATCGGTACATGGCGGCCGCTTTGCTATGTATCGCGGCAGCTGAGTCGATTGAGACTTCTTACCACCACCGATATGGGCTCTAACCGGTCTTTTAATCTTTCTTACAACGATAGCCATATTTCTTCCTGTATAATTAATTCAACATCCAAGAAAATAGGCAGTTTCCAGGCAATTAATTATTACCGTATCCACCGACCATGAATTAAATTAGTTTAACCGGATATACCATTTGATGGTGCTCCGGTTTGGTTATAATTGTTCAATAACATGCCATCTGCCATTAACTCGATTCCAAAAACCGCAAACGATTTATCAAGTGACAATACGGGTTTTGAACAATATCCCTATTCCGGGAAATCTGCTGCCATTCAGTCTAGCATAAAACAAGTATTCAAAATCGGACTATTATTCATCCATACAGGACTTACAAGAGGGATTCCCCTCCGGGTCACATCCTGATGGAGAAGTTTCGCAGCTATCCTTTTTATCGTTAGGATTAACAAATACAAATTGCTCCTGTCCTTCAAAATCACGGAAATCGATAATCATCTCCTTCACATTATCAACGGACTTTTCATCAACAATGACTTTAATACCTTTGATTGTACAGGTCTGATCATCCTCTTTGGGACTATCAAATCCCATATTATAGATCATTCCGGATGTGGAAGATTTTTTAGCAGCAATTCTTAACGATAATGAATCATCACCCATTGAGGTGATAGACATTTTAAACTGTTCGGCTGCACTGTCTGTAATTTCAAACATTTTTTCTAAACTGATATTGGTTTTCTCCCTTTTAGATGCTTAAAGGGAGAAATCGTGTTTCTTCATTTTTCAGCAGCATCATTAGCAGCCATGGCTGCTCCTTCTATACCCGGTAATTCAACCCATGATCCATTGAAGTATGTGTAAACGAGTCGTTCACTATCAATCAAAATCCTCATTGCAGACTTGCAGTCTTTTTTGGTCAGACCTTCACTTTCATACTTCTTCACCATGGCTTTGAAAACGTCGCCCGGCTTATATTTTTTAACACCGGCTACTTCTGCGACCATCTTATACATCTCATCAGCCACTTGATTTAAATCTACTGCCATTTTTAAACTCCTAGAATCTTAGTTGAGCAGAGGTATTATAGGATTTGAATGCTAATTTAAAATCATCGATATGATACTTAGTGAATTCAAAGCCTGTTAGTTTAAAGAATTTCGGCCAACCTATACGCTCAATCATCTCTCCCAGGCGCTCGTATCTTTTACCATTCTCTTTGTAAACAGTGATCACTTTCTGAACAGCCTGAACAACTTCCGGCCATCTCGGTGGGTTGTTTGGAAGATAAGGGATCAAAAGTTTTGTAAAAGCAGGCTTTGATCTCGCATTAGAGATCTTTCCACCAACCCAGATTGAAACACCGTCATTAAGTGCATCAGCAATTGGCATATTTGGGCAAGCTGTGTAGCAAGCTCCACAGAACATACACTGATCTTCGACGATTTTCATCGCTTTTTTACCGTCAACAATATCCTGGCGAATAGCACCAGTCGGGCAAGCAGCGATTGTAGTCGGAATTTCACAGATTTGGCCTAACAGGTGATAATCAACAACAGGAGGTCGCCTGTGTATACCTAATACGGAGATATCAGAAGCATGTACAGCACCACACATGTTGAGGCAACAAGCCAGAGCCATTTTCAGTTTTCCCGGAAGAGTTTCATTGGTGAAATCTTCAAAAACAGCATCCATAATTGATTTAACGATACCGGATGCATCGGTAGCTGATGTATGACAATGAACCCAACCCTGTGTATGTACCATATTGGAGGCGGTTCGACCCGTACCACCAACAGGCCAGCCATCGGCTTCAACATCTTTGATGATCGCGTCAACATTCTCTTCCTTGTCAGTCAGGAATTCAACGTTGTTTCGAGTTGTCCAGCGCAAAAATCCATCACAATATTTGTCAGCAGTTGCCATAAAGAATCGAATTGATTTGGTACTCAGTAACCTGGGTGATCCAATTCTTACGGTAAAAAGCTTATCTCCTGATTCAGCCACATGAACAAGTACTCCGGGCTTTACTATTTCATGGTATTTCCATTGACCATAGTTTTTAATCATAACTGGATGCAGGAACTCTTTATAGTCCTTCGCTCCCTGGTCAGTAATTCTTTCTTCTGCCATTTTATCCTTTCTATAAAATTTCGGTTTATTGAAAACTTGAAAGCTAAAATATCTGTTTAGATGATAAACAGTTATATTATTGATTTAGTTGCCATCTTCTTCAAGATATTCATCGTAAAAGATATATGGGTTCTCCCTAGGATGAAAGATCTGCTCAATAGCGGAGCCAAGCTTAACCTCGGAATCATTCTCCTCAAGAATTGCTCCGACAGCCTCAACAAACTCTCCTTTACCCATTCTTTCCATAAATTCACCGATTCTTTCTTTGTTCTTTCCGTCTTCATCCCAGACTTCCCAGAATGCTTCGATGAGTTCTTTCAAGTTGTCATATGGTGCTTCCAATTCCAAGAAAGGAATAATCACAGAAGCCAGCATCGCACCTTCAACAATAGGTGCCTTCGCCCCTAACAGGACTGTACAACCTACATCTTCTCCAACACGCAAGGCTTTGGGCATTTTATTAATACAATGCATACAGCGAACACAGTTACTATTGTCAATTGACAGTTTTGTGCCATCCAGATCCATACACTGGGTTGGGCACATCATGACTACTTCTCTCCAGACATCAATATCACTGCCGTCGACATATTTTGCCACTTCTGCTTCGTCGATTCTGATATCATCTCTCCAGGTTCCGATGAGAGAGAGATCAGAACGTGCGATGGAAGCAACGCAGTCGTTAGGACATCCGGCAATCTTGATTTTAAATTTGTATGGGAATGCAGGTCTGTGCAATTCATCCTGGTAATGGTTGGTTAGTTCACGTGTCATTTCCAGGGTATCAATCATGGCAAATTCACATCGTGCAGGACCGATACAGCAGCTAGGTGTTCTCAAATCCGAACCTGATCCACCCAGATCCCAGCCTTTTTCGGCAATATCTGTAAAAATCGGTTCCAACTGATCAGTGCTGGTTCCCAGCAATACCATGTCACCGGTTGAACCGTGCAGGTTCGTCATTCCTGAACCACGCTTGTCCCAGATATCCATGATTTCGCCCAATCCTTTCGAATTATATACAAAACCGGATGTTTGGTTCACACGAACTGTATGGAAATGAGCAACTCCAGGAAACTGTTCCGGCATATCAACATATCGTCCAATAACCCCAGCTCCATATCCTCTTACACCAACAACACCACCGTGCTTCCAGTGGGTTTTTTTGTCTTTGTAAGAAAGCTCAAGAATATTGATAAGATCTCTGGCCGTGGCGCTTTGTTCCGCAGCTCTTCTAATTTCCCTGACGAAGCTTGGCCAAGGGCCTTTTTCCAGTTCGTCAATCAAAGGTGTATCTGACATTAATCCTCTCCAATTAATTATGGTTACTTCAATTCTAAAATAATTCCGTCAGCAATTGATCAAAGCTTCCATAGTTGGTGATAGTTTAGAAAAAAATACCCCGATCTCCAAGGAGATCGGGGATTTCAGCAATTCTAATCAAATCTACACACAACCTGTCGGTTTTGGCAGACCAGCAATCTTACAAGCTTGCTTGGCAGGTCCTGCAGGGTAGAGTTCATACAACATTTTTGAAGAATCTCTTTTGGAAAGATTCATCTGCTTCATGATCTCTTTGATCAAAATTTTGATCATTGGAGCAATCTGGTACTCAGCATAATAACCTCTCAAGAAGTCAATGATCTGCCAATGCTTTTCTGTCAATTCCGGAATCTCTTCCTGTTCAGCAAGAAAATATGCTACTTCTTTTGTCCAGGTTCCAATGTCGATTAAATATCCATCTTCATCAGTTTCATATGTCTTGCCATTCAGTTCAAAACTCATGTTTTTTCTCCGTTAATGATGATTAGTTCCTCAATTATCTAAAACGTAAATATTACAACACGTTTTTTTTCAAATTGAAAACCCCGATTTAACACAGCCTTGATCTTAATCTTGCAAGGCTGTGATTATCTACTAAAGACAAAATTACTTGATTTTTCAAACAATCAAATATTAGCCAACCCAAAAACACTGGCTGGCTGGAGTCCGACAGTCAATTGGGTTACCGCGACTCTTATGATCTGCTATCTCAGCAGAACAACCAACCATTCTTGCAAACTGGAAAAGAGTAAAAGCAATATCCTGCATGTCTTTCTCAGGCATCTTTCCGCTCTTGATATCTTTCCAGATCAAATCCAAAGTAATGGTTGCAATCACAGCATCAATATTCACGCAGAATACATTCTTAGTTGCGCCGGAATTGAATAACTGTTGAACCAAATGATGATAGAATTCCTGAAAGGGATTCTTCACATTTCTTTCTTTAAAAATTTCACGTATATGTGTTTCGCGAGGATCATAGTTGATCGGCTTACCTTTGAATACAGGGTGGTTCACACAAGGTACCTTAAAGTACTTCATGTCGCCTTCCTCTTTTGCCTTTTTCTTCAGCGAAGCATATTGTGCCGCTGCCTTCTTGGCAATCTCTTCCAGTTTGGCATTCAGTTCGTCCTCGGTAGAGGCTGCATAAGGATCAAAATCGCCCATGTTATCATTGACGTATTTGATCGCTTCAAAACCATTTCCACCATGATCACGACCGGTATGAACCATCCAACTTGCATAGCAGGAAGCAATTGGATTCCCGCCACTGACGGAACCTTTTGATCCTTTTGCGGATACAGTTCCGGGACCGTTGGAGATGGTCAGGTTCAGCATGGCATTCAGGGCAAACTGTTCTTTTTCTTCTGGAACCCTGTTAAAAAGGATTCTGAAACAGACATCCGAAAAGTTAAGATCAAGCAGGGATGTATCTTCCTGTGAAGTTAACTTTTTCCAAAAATCATTATTTGCATAATCAGGAGCTGAACAAGCCACAATCACACCATTACAATGGAGGTAATTGGGAATATCCAAAGCTGTTTCTTTTGGAACTTGTCGATCTGTCAGCGGCTTCCAGGAGAGTGACAGAATCATGGCAGCCATCAGAACATTCATTTTGTTGCATTTGTTCTGCTCGGCGTATTTTATAGCATACTTGGTGAAGATACTTTCCTGACCTGTTTTGGCAATACGGTCAACAAAGTAGTCATATGCTGCTGCTTCCTGGGCTGTTGCTTCACCTTGCGGTAACACGCCTTTTTTTGCTAATGCTTTTTCAATCACGGCATCGTTAACAGACTTGTTTCCCCAGACTTCCGTGTAAAAGAGATCGATCATCTGATCAATCATGGCTCGATAGTCTTTGAAAACTTGTCGGTCACCATTCATCATAACCGCTGAACCCAGATAGGCGTTGGGTAATGCATCATTCGCCCTTGTTTTTACAGCAACATCCATGTACTCAGCACCAATTGAGGTGAAGTAGTTCATGATGGAGTTAACCAGTGGCAGTTCTTCTTTCGAAGGTAATTGCTTGGTCAGTGCGAAAAGATTGGTCCCGGCAAATTCTTTGTCGACAAGATCCAAGACAGATACACCGTGAACTTCAGTAATCTGTGTTTTTGGATTCATCATACTGGCACCGGACTTATTCCGCATCGATTCTCTTGTCAGTTGAGCTCCAACCTGCCTTCCCAGTTTTTTAATGGAATCATTATAAGGTGCCATCGCTTCAACAGCATCAATCTTAAGATTGGCAGGAAGATCGGCATCTTGATCATTAACAAACCAAGGTTTGAGACTTAAGTCACCGGTAGAAGGAAAATCCTGTTTAACTCCAATTTCCTTCATTATTGCTGACATGGCTATCGGAGCATCCTGAATCGATGCGATTCTGACTCCCTTCTTTGAAACTTTTGGGCTTTTTGGATTAAATTCACCCACACCAAAATACTCATCAAACCACTTTTCTTTGGCCAAAGCATCATCACCACCACCTGCAATCGCACCGGCATGTCCAACCGCACGTGATAAATTAGCTTTCCAACGGCCGGTTACACAGACAACTATCGGCTTGGTGAATTTGAAAGTGCCATCGGCAATCCAATCCAAAGCTTGTTTCTCATAATATCCACCCGGCTCAATATAAGCCATGATGGCCTTTGTTCTTGGATCGTTCTCAGCTGCGTATAGGAACTCGGCAAAACCAAATTGGATATACAGATCTTTTCCGCTACTAAGGACGGTTGATGTTCCCCATCCGCCTGTCTTTAAATATTCGGGAATGGTTGTACTGAAGTTTCCGGAATTACTGTATACACCAACACTTCCTTTCATAAGGCTTTCACCGGGGTTCTTCCCACCCAAAGCCCCACCTACACGAACTTGTTCCCAGGAATTTCCAATTCCGAGGCAGTTGCCACCGAAAACATCGATCTGATTTTTCTGAGCAAGATTTCTGATGAATTGGGAATCCTTAACAGAAATTTTTTCAGTTAAAACAACAATCTTTGTCAGTTTCGGATTATGGGTGACAAGCTCATCTGCTGCAGCTGCTACGGCGGCAGGGGGAAGGTAGATAACACCCGTATCAAATTCGATACCGGCATCAACTATTTCCTTAACACTTCCGAATACGGGAATGTCACCAATTTTGGTTTCCATTTTTTCCCCGGTTCGACCGTACTGAACACCAGCCACGATATTTCCACCACTGAATTCATGTGATGTCGGCGTAACACCCTTGCTTTCACCACCCAGAATATTCATGACAATACAGCGCGTGTTTTTATTCGCTATCTCTTCTAAACTGTTTATACCCACATAAAATGGGAACGGATTTGTTTGGCTCATAGCTTCTCCAATAAAAAAATTAAATTTCCCTGATTGATATATTCATGTGTGTCGACTTTTAAAAAATCGATTTTTAAATTTTGGTTCTTTTTGGATCAGCCTTTTACTTCTTCTTTTTTGACTCCAACCAGGCATCCAATTCCAAAGTGTAATTCAACACACCAATCATACTACTGTCGAAACCGAACATTTTGTAGGGAACCTTCAGACTATCCAGGAGATCACGTGCGTAGATCATACCCTGAACAACATTTGGTCCACCCCGTCCGATCACAACATGAATATTTGGATTCAGCTTGATGTTTTCTCTTAAAGCATCGAGCATCGCTTTGATGGTTACGAAGATATCAGTGTTGTTCGCTTTTCCACCGATAATCTGAACGATGTTCGCTTGTTTTAGGAAATGTTTATAGGAGATGCTCGCTATCTCTTTCATTTTTTGATAAGGCGGGTTTCCACCAAAATCAGATGAAAAAATTGCCCTATCACCAAGAACTTCTGTAGCCGCACTGTTAGCACCACCACCAAACATAAAGGGTAGGATGGTTCCTTTTGGATTGATTTCAACAACGTCACTCTGCCCCTGGTAAGTTCTTAACTGATTGATCTCGCTTTCAAATTCCGTCAATTCAGTTGCGAAAACTTCAGGTGGCATACCTGCACGTTTATATGCCGGATCATCCTGATCAAAAGCAGCCTTTACATCACATGCTACTGGTAAGGGTCGTTTTCCCTTTTTCATGCGAATCGGGTTGATTTCGATCATGGTCAGTCCGTAGTTATTGTACAGTTCCCAAAGTTTTGGAAGCTGCTGTACCAGAGGACTGATAAACTGACTGGGGCATCCCAACTTAATCAAGGCATCATTTATGTGGAAACCTTGAAGGCCTTCAAACGGATCAAATGCCACAATGGCTTTTTTATCAGCTGGAAGCTCTTCAACTTCAACACCACCTTCGACAATCAGCATCATTATCGGTTTTCTGTCGGTGGTCGAAGTGGTGATACTAAAGTACAATTCTGCATCAGAATCTACAAACTCTTCGAATGTTACGCCTTTTGCCTTATGCTCGGTATTGCCTTGCTTATACTTGGCAAAATAGAGTTCCTGCCTTGCGGCATCAGCTTCGGCATAGTTACTGGCGATCTTGATCAAACCGGCTTTTCCCTTCTTTCCTGCACTTCCCATAAAAGAAGGTTTAACAACGACTTTCCCGGATTCCTTCAACATTGCTTCGATTTCCTCTTTTGTAGCCGTCTCAGTCAGTGTTTTTGCTACAGGGAAATCGACGATATCCATCAATCTTTTTCCGTATTTCAATCCAGTTAGTTGCATTTTTCCTCCCAGATTATTAATTTGATCTAAAAACTCTTCTCGATGAGGAGATTTATAAATGGCCGTTTTTCGAGCCAATCAACGTGATTTCTCGACTCACAGGCCTTAAATTTTTTCAATTCGCAAAAAAAACAATATCAAAAGCTTTTAAGAACATAAAGAGATTTCTATTTTATCCGTGCCTCGGAAAACAATAAAATCTCGGGAATTCGGAATTCCCTGAACCCCCTCGAAGTGGCCAGCGGTAAAAAAATCTTTATGTTTCAGGGATCTTTCATTCCTGATCGGATCCCTGATATTCACACCATAAAAGCCTTAAACGCCAAATACTTTTTGAAGGGGTGGGATAGCTTGTTTCTTTCGACTCATCATGCCATCCACCCAAACACTTTTACCTTCCAACTTAACACCAAATGCTTTTTCAACAATTGAAGGATCATCGGTTACAACCATTAAATCTGTTCCTTCCTTCATGATGTCCGTCAGCATTAAAAATACAGTGTGGCGTCCCTCACTTTTCACTTGTTCTGCAGCTTTATAAAGATCGTCTCTTACATCATCAACTAATGACAGGTCCACCAATTCCAATTGCCCGACACCAATCTTGTTACCTGCCATATCAAAATCTTTGTAGTCCCTAAAGAGCAGATCTTTAGCCGGAACACCCGCAACAGCTGATTTTGCCTTGAACATTTCCATTGCCAAGGCATCCATATCAGTAACTCCAGCAATTTTAGCCAGCTTTTCACAGGCCTTTTTATCTTCTTCTGTCGTTGTGGGTGATTTGAAAAGAACTGTATCACTGATGATTGCGCACAGCATAATTCCGGCAATATTTTTAGGAATCTCGATTTTATTGGTTTCGTAGATCTCTGTTAATACGGTACCGGTGCAACCTACAGGCTTAACATAAAAGAAAATCGGGCTGCCTGTTGTCACATCGCCAATTTTGTGATGGTCAACTACTTCAACAACCTCACCGGCGTTCAAATTATCCGGAGCTTGAGACAACTCGCCGTGATCCACCAGAATCACTTGTTTTCCGGTTGCATCGGTTAGTTGTGCCGGAGCGGAAAAACCGAATTTATCCAGAACCATTTTTGTTTCCGGATTCAAATCACCTTGTGAAGCGGCTACTGCGTCCATACCCATTGCTTTTTTTAAATGAGCATAAGCAATAGCGGATGTTACAGAATCTGTATCGGGATTCTTGTGTCCAACAACATATACAGGCATTTTAGATTCTCCTATATCAATTTGATTAAAAATAAAAATGTTGCCGCGGGAATGGATTAAAATCTTAGGCAACAGCTTTGATTGAAACACCAGATGACTTTGAAGTCATCCCCGTGCAATCGCCAATCAGGTTAATCAAGTGACGATTTCGCGGGGGTGACGGCAATCCTTTTAAACCATCGGAATGGGTTATTAACCCTTTCCGATGGTTCACTCTTCACAACAAATATCCGCTTTTAAGAGCTACGGTTATACTTTCCCGTGCATCTTAATCTCAACTTTTTCAGTCAAGCTGGCATAATACTTACGAAGAATAACAAGAACCTCTTCTCTACCAAAATGTTCCGCAACTTCAGTTCCTTCAGAAAGAGCTTTTCTCAGTTTGGTTCCACTCAAAAGGACTCTGTCTTCCTTGCTGTGGGGACATGTTCGTAAAGAAGCCATGCCGTCACATTTGTAGCAATAGAATGTCCAGTCGATTTTTAACGGAGTACAAAGCAGTCTTTTTCCGTCTTCTTTTGGTTGAGGGATTTTGTCAAAGATTGTTTGAGCTTCAAACAAACCATAAAAATCACCAACACCGGCGTGATCCCGACCGATGATCATTTTGGAAACACCATAGTTCTGTCTAAAAGTAGCATGCAGCAATGCTTCCCTTGGGCCAGCATATCGCATATCGAGAGGATAACCACCTTGCAGGATGTGATCTCTGACAAAATAACCGTCAATCAATTTTTCAATACACTCGATTCTAACATCTGCAGGGATATCACCAGGCTTCAAAGAACCAATCAAAGAATGAATGAAGACACCATCACAAACATCAGCGGCGATTTTTGCCAGATGTTCATGGGATCTGTGCATCGGATTTCTTAACTGTAGAGCAGCAACTGTTTTCCAGCCTTTTGCCTCAAAATGTTTCCTACTGTCAGCAGGTCTCATGTAGGTTCCGGGGAATTTTTGCGGGAAATTGCCTTCACTCAGGACTTTTACCGGGCCAGCCAGGTTAAAATCCTTCTGAGCCATAACCATTTGAACGCCAGGATGATCTGCCATGGCTACTTGCCAGAATTTATCATCAGCACTTTCTTCACCTTCACCCTTGTAACACTTTTCACATTCCCATTTTTTGTCGGCTTCAGTCATTTCGTACTTTTCATTCACCTTCATGGTGGCCATGGTAACACCGTCACTATTTACCAACGCAATCTCGTCGCCAATTTTTATAGCATTTGCGTCTTCTTTTGTTGCGGACAAAGTCACCGGGATTGGCCAGAAGGTTCCGTCTGCAAGCAGAAATTTTTCACAGACACCTTTCCAATCCGCTTTTCCCATGAAACCGGATAAAGGACTGAAACCGCCTGTACCCAACATAATCAGGTCACCATTTTCTCTACCGGTAATAGAAATCTTCTTAAGACCTTCAGCTTTTTTCTTTTCAGCATCCAGTGCTGCGCCTTCCAACAGAGCACATACCAAGCCTTTTCCACCATGTGGAGCAATTAATCCAGACATTTATTATCATCTCCCATTTAGCATTCTAAAAAATTTTGCCACGATTCTCACCGCAGCACATATAATCAAATTGAGTCAACAAAGGTCACACCATTCTTGTTCATTATGCGACTGCTTTTGTTTCTTCAGGTAGTTCTTGCTGTTTTCCTTCCAGAAAAGTCATCCCCACACTCTTTTCGCGTCCTGAATATCTTGCATAAACCAGTGCTGTTGCTCGATAAAACATGTGTCCGAATTTTGAGTGAGGCATGTAGGCAAAAAGAAAGAAAACAAGTACAAGGTGGCAATAATAGATCAAGTAAGCAATTTGGCTTCCTGCAACCCGTGTCACTTGAGCCAATATCCCTGTTGTTACAATCAACAGGATATTCAAAATGAAAATCCAATCAAAGGCAACCGATTTACCAATATTATCACTAACCAGACGCCTCCAAGCGATCATTACAATTCCAATTGCCGCAGCCAAGGCACTTATATTACCGATTAGTTTTATCGGGTGAAAAAACGGTAATGGCGTAGCTGTTACAAGAGCGACACCACTGCCAAATTTGATGTTTAGAAAGTTGATATAATATATTGTGGTTACACCGGCAGTCGTTATCAAAAGTCCGATAAACGCATAAAACAGAAGCATGTGAGCCACGTTCCTGTTCTGGTTAACACCACATTCCCTGAACTTACTATGGCTAAGAACATCCTTCACGGTCCCGATAATGGCGGGTATTAATGCTTCGCCCTTTTCAGTCGGCGGATAATCTTCCTTTAATCCCTTTAACAGCTTCAGGATTCCTAAGATACCGGTGATAACTCCAAAAAAGAAAGCAGGGATAAACAGGATCTCAATGGTTAGTTGAGAGATCATATTGGCATGAAAATCAATTTCTGGATTATTCAGAAAACCAAAATCACCCCCGTTAATCCCGAAAATTACCGCTGCTATCAGAATAATGGGAACCAGAAGTAAAGCCAGTGAGCCCCCAATAGATTGGGTTGCTTTTCCTAAAAAGGAAGGAACAGCCACATTTGCGATCACCATGTTGCGAATTGCGGCCATAACGTCGCCTGGTTTTGCACCACGAGGGCACTGCTCGGAACAGTCATTACAATGAAAGCACAACCAGGGATCCATGCTCTTAATAAGCTTATCCTTTATCCCCCATTGTGCATTAATCATTTCCTTTCTTGGGAAAGGAGCTCCCTCGGGAGTCAAAGGGCAAACAACGGTACAGGTAGAACACTGATAACACTTCTTTAGATCCTCACCGCCAGCCTTGATGACTCCTTGTACAAATTTCAAATCCGCATTTATAATAACTCGGTCTGACATTCGTAAAACCTCCAAATTAAGTTGGTGTATTCAATAATCTCTCTGAATCAAGAATCAATTCAGGAATTAAAAACCTTTGAATGGATTCGGTCCGTAATCTTCCAGTTCTGCCATAAAATCATCTATAATCTTAGGAAGTTTATCAACGCCCGCATCGTTCATGCTTACGTCAAACTGTTGAACACGTTCAGATTCAAGAGACAATCTACCAATTGTTTCCTGTACCTTACCCAATCGTTCATTACATAATTCGCTACCCTTAATAAAGTGACACTGGTAATCATCACCATGTTTACAACCCAGATATAAAATACCGTCAATACCAGCTGACAAAGCATCAGACACGAACACCAGGTTATTACCACCAAGACATCTGAGAGGGATATAGCGAATATAAGGATTCATTCTTACTCGATTCAGAGCCATCTGATCTAAAACCGGCAGTGCGTCATTCTCACAGATAAAGGCAAGGATTCTTGGCTTTTCATCCTCCTCTTCCGGAACGCTGATTGCCTTAATCATTTCCGATACCATCGGAATACTGTAATCATCGAAGGAGATTACTCTTTCCGGACATGCACCCATACAGATCCCACAAGCTCTACAACGAGAAGATTTTGGAAGTGGTGTGCCCTTTTCATTCTCTTCGATAGCTCCAAACGGGCATTCCTCTGTACAACGTTTACAATCCGTACACCGTTGAAAATTGACTGACATAAACGTAGAATCCCCAGCTCTTGGGTGAACTCTTTCTCCCCTAGCCGTCATTTCAATACACTGAATTGCCTTTAAGGCAGCACCAGTAGCATCCCGTTTAGCAGCATTAACATCCATCGACTGTCTGACCGTTCCGGCCGCATAGATACCTGTTCGCCTGGTTTCATAAGGGAAACAAACAAAATGGGAATCGGGATATCCGTACTTCAGTTCAGGCATTTCCGGACCTTGTCGATACTTGAGATTCAGGACTGAATCATCACCCAGGGTCACCGGAACCTGACCATTAGCCAAGACAACCAGATCAACCTTCAATTGGATATCCCCACCCAATAGAGTATTGTCAACATCGACAGCAACCTGCCCTCCACCATCCTTAACTGCTACCACATCACCCTTGGTCAGGAACACACCGGGATCATCCTGTTGAGATCGGTAAAAACTCTCATACTGACCGGGAGTTCGCATGTTCTTGTATACAATATAAGCGGCGGCGTCCTTATCCAACTCTCTTATATAAGAAGCTTGTTTCAAAGAGGTCATGCAGCAGGTGGAAGAGCAGTAGGGAAGATGATTGGGGTCACAAGAGCCGGCACATTGGATAAAGGCAACACTTTTAACGGGTTGGCCATCCTTTTTGGTAATCGAACCGGCTTTTGCCATGGCTTCGAATTCAGCACTGGTGACAACATTGTCCAAATCGCTTCCCAGATGGGTCAGTTTGCTTTTATCATAGGGGACTGATCCGGCAGCCAGAACAACACCACCAGCTTTAAATTCAGCACCGCTGCCTTCGATGGCAACACTGAAATCACCGGGTTCGCCCGCAATTGATTTTACAATGCTGGATTTGTGAACAGTGATTTTGCTGTTTCCTTCCACTTCCGAGACAATTTCTGAAATGTAATTAGGTGACAAACTATCATAAGGACTATTAGCCGGAAGCATGTTTTTATAATTTAAGACATATCCGCCCAGTTTATCCGTTTTTTCGATCAGGTTCACTTCATAACCGGCTTTTGCAGATTCCAAAGCTGCCGTCATTCCGGTAACCCCACCACCTACTACAAGAATTCCTTTGTGTGTCTCCTCTTGGATGTATGGCTTTAACACATTATGAGACTTGATTCTGGCAGTATACATTCTGACATAGTCTTCAGCCGCCATTTGAGTATCTTCGTTAACTTTCCCTTCAGCATCACGGGGCTCAAGTGTCCAGGCTACCATTTCTCTGATACCGGCTCGTAAGATAATGCTCTCTTTTCCAAAATTAAAAACATCCTGATGATATCTGCCCGAACAAGCCGCAACAACAAAGGTATTAACCCCTTCATTGTTCTGATCATCTTTTAAAATCTGTACTCCTGCCTGACTGCATAAAAACGGATGCGTTTTACAGACAGCTGCCTTCATTTCATTTGTAGCAATCTTTTCCAGGGCTTCGGTATCAATCGCTTTATCGATATCGCACCCAGAACAAATATACACTCCTATTTTCTTTTCCATGTTTTAGCTCCCCACTACAGTTTGAATAGCTCTTAAAGCGGCTCCGGTTGAATCTTGAATAGAACTGTTAACATCAGACGGGAACTTGGCGGTTCCAGCACCGATTACACCATTTTTCTGAATATTGGGAGCAACAAACCCATTTTCATCCACCTGTACTGCCTGTGGCAGACTTGAACCCTTTAAGCTAGATTCCATACCGGTTGCTAAAACAACCATATCAACTTCCAAATTCACTTTATTACCGTTGAGAATATCTTCTGCTTGAACAACAGCATTCTGTCCTTTCCCTTCTACGATTTTGGCGACCTTGCCCTTCACCAAAGTAATGTTTTCATCATTTTGGATGGCCGATGCAAAATCTTCGTATTTCCCTGGGGTTCGAAGATCGATATAAAAGATATAGATCTTGGCATCCGGATTTGCTTCTCTGACATACTTTGCCTGCTTCAGGGAAGCCATACAGCAAATTGCTGAGCAATAGGGCAGATGATTCTCATCTCTCGATCCGGCGCATTGAACAAATGCGATTGATTCGACCTTTTTCTGGTCAGAAGGGCGAAGGATCTGGCCTTTTGTCGGGCCCTGACCGGAGGCGATTCGTTCCATGGTCACATTGTTGATGACATTGGGAACCTTTCCATAGCCCAGGTTTTCTATCTTAGCAGCATCATATGGTCTCCAACCGGTTGCATATACTATCGATGCAACTTCAATTTCCATTAAGGTTTCTTGTGCTTGTAAGTCAATTGCATCGTAAACACAAGCTTCTACGCATTTTGTGCAACCTTCAGGACATATTGATCTTTCAATTGTATATTTTGCAGGCCATGCCATTTTATAGGGCAAATAGACCGCTTTTGTTTTATCAAGTCCGTAATTGTAATCATTATCTCGTTCTGCGGGGCATACGTCAGTACACTTGTCACAGGAGACACATTTGTCGTTTACATATGCCGGGTTGGTCTTGATTTTGACCTGGTAGCTCCCTGCATTTCCGGAAATTGATACTACTTCCGAATCAGTTAAAGTCTGTATTCTTGAATTCGGCTTGAGTCTTTTATAGTTGATTTCCAGTCCGCAAAGGGGAGGGCAAAGTTTAGGGAAATACTGATAAAACCTGGAAACTCGACCTCCAAGGGCTGGATTCTTCTCAACCAGAATTACTTCATAACCAACTTCGGCCGCTTCCAGTGCTGTCGTTAATCCACTGATCCCGCCACCGATAACTAATATCTTTCCTTTTTGTTCTGCCATTCAGTTCCCTTGTTGTTGGATCGGATAGTTAAATATTATTGATAATTCTTTCGAGTTAGTTGAACAAACTCCGTTTAACTTCAGGAATAAAATATTTCACTTCCGGAGATGGACGTGTTGAGGTGAAAATCTCACATGCAAAAAAAAAAGCAAGGGCAGTACTAAAGAAACCTTCATATTACGACTGCCCTCTTGCACATTTCAAAATAGGTGTGCCCTTGATTGCACTTCAGGATGAAAGCCAACCAAAGACACAGAACCAGTCAGCACTGGATTAATCAGGAATGATCTGATGATAATCTCTCTTGAATACTTTCCACTCTCTCGTGTTCTTGTCATAAGTCGAGTTAGTGAAACATCTCCAATTTTCATCATCAATAGCCAGATGATCACCACGATAGTAGTAACCTGGATATCGAGTTTCCTTTCTGAAGTCAATATGTCTAGCATGAGCTTCTGCAGCAACTGTTCTATGATGGTTTTCCCAACATCTTAACAGTTCATGAAGATCTGCAGCAGCTAAATGCACAACATCTTCCTTCAACATTTCCAAGTACTTGAAACCTTCTGCCAACATTGTTCCACTGGTCATATAGTAAGTACTTACACCACCTGCGTACTCATCCATAATTTTCTGTAGACGTTGCTGATACATGGCTGGTCGGATGTACTCTGGATTGATATCAGGATCAGTTGTATAACCACTGAACTTGGCAAATGTTTCCATGGGCAAGAATACTTCCGCAGCCAGTTCATCTGCACTTTCAGCAAATTCAGGCATTGTCGGATTGTCCATGGCATAACGAACCATTTCCTTACCGCAAATACGACCTTCAGCATGTGAACCGGAAGGGAACTTGTGACCGGAAGCACCGGCACCATCACCAGATGTGAACAGACCTTTAACAGTCGTCATCCTGTTGTATCCCCAGAAATATTCTGCAGGACCAAAATCACCAGGACCACTGACCCAAAGACCGGCACAACCAGCATGTGAACCTAACATGTAAGGCTCAGCAGGCATCAGTTCAGAAGGAACCTTTTCCGGAGCCATGTTATTAGCAGCCCAAACACCAGCTTGTGAGATAGACATGTCTAAGAAATCTTCCCAAGCTTCTGCTTCCAGATGCTTCATCTGTTTCTTATCCAGTTTTGCTCCCATTTCCTGAAGAGCAACGTCGGTATGGATTTTGATAGGACCTTTACCGGCTTTCATGTCAATCATCATCATGTGATTACGCATGCAGGTACCGATATTATCAACATACTTGCCATAAAGCTTTTTGCTTTCCTCAGCATGGGTAGCACAATAATCTTCACCCAAAGCGTTGGAAGCTTTTGCTTTAAAGAGCAGAAACCATGCACCAACAGGTCCGTAACCGTCTTTAAAACGAGCAGGTACGAAACGATTTTCCATCAATACAAGTTCAGCACCAGCTTCAGCACCCATGGCATAGTTAGAACCGGAGTTCCATACCGGGAACCAAGCACGACCTTGACCTTCTGCAGTTGCTCTTCCTCTGAAGAAGTTCACGCAACCACCGCAACCAAGCATGGCTGTTTTGCATTTGAAGATATACAGTTTATGTTCACGAGCACTGAAACCAACCGCACCGGCAACCTTAGTCGGGTCGTTTTTGTCGTTCAGAACTTTAATGATAAAAACACGCTCAAACAGGTTCTGATCAACACCAGTAGCCAGTCTGTTTTGTTCCATGGCTTTCTTACCAGCTTCACCAACAACCACTTTGTAAGATTCACCGTTGATCATGATCTGCCATTTCCCAGAATGAACTGGTGTAGCACCTTCACGAAGAGAACCTTTTCCGGCTGCACGGGCTTGATGTCCGTCTAGGGATACGCCGTCATCACCTTTTTTCCAGACGGGAAGTCCCCAATCTTCGAAAAGATGAATAGAATCATCAACCCAACGACCGAGGTCATAAACCAGGTCTTCTCTAATAATACCCATTAAGTCATTTCGGACGTATCGTACATAATCGTCCGGGGAATTCTTACCGATATAAGTATTAATAGCGGAAAGACCCATAGCAACAGCACCGCTTCTGTCAACAGAAGCCTTGTCAACCATGGTTACTCTCATTTTTTGTGGGCTCGCCCATCGGTTTGCTTCATAAGCAGCACCGCAAGCAGCCATCCCACCACCGATAATCAGCACGTCTGTCTCGTGGACGACGATTTCCGGCTTTTCAATATGCTCGAAATTATTAACTTTTGGTTCCATTACGCTAACACTCCTATAATTTAGGGGTAATGAGGAAAATTAAGCGAAAAAATTGTATTTATTATAATTAACCCGGAACAGAAAGCTTCACACCGTTAAAAATCTGTGTGTAAAGACCTTGTTCTTTGATTCTTGAAACATCGACTTCTACGGCTTGAACGCCGCCGTCAATATCAGCAGAACCCTCATCAGTTGTTCTGATTGGGAACTTAAATCGCTTAATCATTCCGTCGCGGAATTTAACCGTCCACATAATAGTATCAGTACCTCTCATCGGGATACAGGAAGCTCCCAGAGGTGCGAAATCAGCATAGCATCTAACCTCGATAGCCTGTTGCGGGCAAATTTTTACACAGTTGTAACATTCCCAACACTGCACAGGTTCTTGGTTCCACGCCTTCATCGTTTCCATGTTCAGTTTCATCAGGTCATGAGGGCAAATATACATACAAGCCGTCTTATCCTGACCTTTGCAACCGTCACATTTTTCTGTCATTACAAAACTTGGCATCTAAATATCTCCTAGAAGAAGGTTTAGTTTTGCAAAAAGTTAATAAAAACACTTCTTTAAATAGTTCTTTCTCAATGAATCCAATACAAAAAGATCCAAAAAAAACAATGATTATTTTACCCGACCAAGCATTCATGTCAAGAGAAACGGAATGACATAAATCATAAATCCAAGAGCAAATACACTTCGATAATTAAACGTTTTGCGAGGAATTCAAAACTGGATTCCACATCTCAAACTTGCTACTCTCGCGGGCGAATCGGCCCCTCATTGAAAAGGATAAACTTTAACCATTCAAAGCCGAATTTTAGCAACTCTTCATCATCCGATTTGATTCTTTCAACCGTATCGTTATTGATATCAAATCGAGTCAAAAAAGTGCTGTTGAACACAAAGCTTCGAAAAGCGTCGATATCATAACTGGTCATGATAAAAACGTTCATCTTTTGATCCTGGTCATCTTTCAATGCCAAGGATTTCAGCCTTGCGACAATCTCCAACCAAGGTTGATTTTGCTCATCGAGTTCTATCACCCCCTGGTTTTTTTTGTACTCCGATACAGTCCAGGTTTCCTTTTCAAAATGCCCCTTACACATATCCTCTTCAATGATGAAATAGGAATTCTCGCCGGCCTCTTCAGTGGAGCTTTTGGTAGCAACCCCGGTAGGGTAGTTCCGACAAACAACTGGTCTGTTCTCATAAATCGTACAACCCTTCTCACCCAAAAAAACACAGCTTTCATCATCTCCCATTTTAAGTTTTAAGAGGGGAAGATCCGTATCTTTAAAATTCTGCAATACCGAATAGCGGGCAAGAAACTGATCCGATCGAATGTCCAGCTTTCGTTTTATTCTGACGACATCAAATGGTGTAAGAAGGACATCGATCTGCTTGCAGCAATCGTTAAAACAGGAGACGCCCGGATGGCATGAAAATGAAAACTTTTCATCCGGTGCAATCGGTTTTAAACGGAAACGATCACTTGCGGTCCTGATTTGCTGCAAATCACTTTGACTTTTTGTTTCTTTCATTAATCTTAGTTTGTCTTAAGGAGTAAAAAACGGCGGTTGTTACCGCTTTGACACTTGTATCTTCTGCCCTTCCGGGACTGATGTATCAAATCTTATTCGTTTGTCTTACAAGCCCTGGGCACTTAATCTTTTTGTCAATTGAAAAGAAGGCGGTCCCAAGATCCTATTACCGAAAATTAACTTCTGACCTGCTTTTAAGAAGGCATCCCGATCGTTCAGATTTCTGTCTTAGTACCGACTCAAGTGCAATTAGCAATTTGTCCAACAAAGTTCACAGAAACTGTCCGGTAATGCAAATTACCTACCGGAATAAAATTAAATCACCCTTATCAAATTCAGACCATATGCCTTAGAGCCAACCATTTCTTCTATTTCGGTTTTAAAGTACCATCCTTCTATGCTTTCTCAAACAGGTGGCTCCTCAAAACTGCAATTTCCCAGAAGACCTTTCCTAAAATCCAAAAGTACCTGATTGCATGTCTTATAGTAATCTACGATTCCCTTATGCTTTTTATAATTTAATCGGTGTCCAATTTGTAGGATTAGTTCTTCAGCATTATGATCCAGACAGTCTAGTCGATATCGTTTTTTTAATTCACTTGAATTTCTGCTTATTAAAAAATCAACCAAAAAGGTAGCGACTTTTTCCTTTCCGACAATTTCGTCCTTAATGGCATGAATGGCGCAAAGCCACATGCCCTGTTGCATGGTGTCGATTCTGGGTGGCATAATTCCGGGTGTATCCAGTAACTCGATATCTTTGTCCAACACGATCCACTCCTGATGCCTGGTCACTCCTGGACGATCTCCTGTTTTAGCGGCATTACGTTTTGTAAGTCGATTGATAACAGTTGACTTCCCCGTATTGGGAATACCAACCACCAGCATTCTGATGGGCGGTGTATTAATTCCCTTATCCTTGTATTTCTGCCATTTATCCTGAAGCAGCCTACGACTCATGGTTGTAATTTTCTTGACGGATGAAGGCTTTAATGCATTGATAAAAATCGCAGTCTGTTCAGCTTTTAAAAACCAGGATTCCCATCGTTTACAACTCTCCATATCGGCCAGATTTGATTTGTTCAATACAATCAATCTCGGTTTATTCTGCGCTATCTCAGAAATGGATGGATTTCCCGAAGCCTGCGGAATGCGGGCATCTCGTATCTCAACCAAAATATCCACTTTTTTAATTTTCTGCTTAACCTCTCTCAAGGCTTTGGTCATGTGACCAGGGAACCAGTTAATCCTCTCAGAGAGATCATGCTCCGATTTTATCGTGGTTGATTTATTCTCAGCCATTATATATGTTTAAATTAGTATAATATTCGTTAGTTTAATGACATTTAAAAGATATACAATCTGGTTGCTCAGGGAATATTAAATAGCTTTCAATCACCTTAGGTCTGCTTTCTTTATGAATACCTGAATGTAATTGGATCAGATTAACATACCTTACCTGAAATTGACGAATAGAATACTAGAATAAAACTTAAAATCCATATTGGTGGAAGTGTAAACCCGTTTGAATTTTGTTAAATACAGGTAAGTCTTTGAATCAACTAATCCTAAAAAATTCCGTTGATTTATTGTCAGGGGTCATATAACTTAAGAAAATCATATCAATGATTTCTAAAGAACTGCGAGAAAGGAAGATTTTCCTTGGCGGAAACTGAATTGTTTAATATTTATAGATATTTACTCACTAATAAGTTTGGTTATTTAACAAGCGTGATCTCACATATCCTACCTCAGGAATCACACTTCAAATTAAAAAGAGAAGATAATTATGAAAGGCTCACTGGTGAATAAAAAATTCGATCATGAAATCAGGGTTGCAACTTTAAAGACCTTGGAATTGTTTCAGGATTTGAGCCATGATTTGCTGCTTGAGCTTTCAAGACTGACAACAATACGAACACTAAAAAAGAACGAGGTGATTTTTGAACAAGGTGACGTGGCAAAGAAATTCACCTTTGTTAATAAAGGGATGGTAAAGGTTATCAGGAGTCTAAAACCTGGACAGGAGATGATACTGAGGATTGCAACCGAGGGAGAGTTCTTTGGAATTCTTGCCATTTTCAGCGAGCAGACCTACGCTGTTAGGGCCGTAACCGAAGGAGAAGTGACTCTTGTTGAGATCCCAAAAGAGCCTTTTTTCGAGTTTCTGGATAAGCACCCGGAAATTTACCGCAAGTTTTTAAAACTCAGCAGTCAGAATAGTCAACAGATGATGCGGAAGGTTCCTGAAATGGCTTTAACCCGGATAGAATCAAGGGTTGCAAAGATACTACTGAATCTTACAAAAAAAATCGGATACAAAGAGGACGGTTTCTATCAGTTGGACATGCCTCTGACCAGGAAAGAGATTGCTGCTATGGCCGGTACCACGACAGAGACGGTGGTAAGGGTTTTGGGGCGGCTCGAAAAAACAGATATCATAGAGATGAACAAGCATCATATTATCCTGAGAGATCTGGATTACCTGGAATCATTAGTTGATGAAACCGACCATTTATAGAGCGTAGCGTATTATTTTTAGGTGAAACTACTCTTAAAAAACATTTCCCCCTCACAACATTCCCAGAATCATGGTATTTGCGTGAACCGTTTTATTCCGCTGATTCCGATGATTTTCCTGTCATACCGTCAAAGCGCTTCTTTAACAGCTCCTGATTAAAAAATCCATGCCCAAAAAAATAAGGATCGATATTCTGTTATCAGAGTGTGGGTTGGCCCCCAGTCGAGAAAGAGCACAAGCATACATCATGGCCGGCAAAGTGATTGTCAACAATCAAAAGATAGAAAAACCGGGGCATAAGGTTCTGGATAACTCTGACATAATAATACTGGGAGAAGACCAGCCTTATATCAGTCGCGGAGGATTAAAGCTGGAGAAAGCAATAGGGGCATTTGGGATCAACCCGGAGAACAGAATTGCCATGGATATTGGTGCTTCCACAGGCGGGTTTACAGACTGTCTTCTCAAGCATCGGGCAAGTTTCGTCTTTGCCGTTGATTCCGGAAATAATCAGCTCGCCTGGGAACTGGCCAGTCATCCAAAAGTAAAGAATCTGGAAAAAACGAACTTCAGACATCTCACCATGGAAACGATTGGGACTTTTGTTGATTTGATTGTCATTGATGTCAGTTTTATTTCCCTCAAGAAATTGCTACCGAATAGTTGGAACTTCATGGTAAAGAACGGGAGTCTGATCGCTTTGATAAAACCTCAATTTGAAGCTGGCAGAGCAAACATCCGAAAAGGAGGGATAGTGGACGATCCTGCCATACATCAGGAGGTTATTCAATCGATAAAGATGTTTGCATCTTCAATCGGATTTGAAGCCCTTCAGATAGCATCCTCACCCATTCAAGGCAAAAAAAGCCATAACAAGGAATTTCTGATTCATCTAAAAAAACCTTGATAATCTTTCCATTGAAATTAAACTGGAGCACAACAGGTATCAACCGTTTAACAACAATGCTGAGTCCGCCATGATTGAATCCTTACTGAAAAGTATCACTTTTATAGAATCCTTCGATTGTTTTTGTAAAAACGAATCACACTCTTTCAGCGGGATCAAATCAGTGTCCGAGATTTTTCTTTGGTTTAAGCTTTTGACATCTGGAAGGAAACGGGATTGCCCTTTCAATTTAGAATGTCTATCTAGATAATAAGGTACAGGGAATTCTGCCAAAAAATCAGCCCTGGCAGCGCTCCTCTGATAATTAACATTTTGTAAAAACAGGCTGAAGCGATTAGGTAATTGCCTTTAGGAGATATTTTGAAGATTGTTGTCGCCGGTGCAGGAGAAGTCGGTTTTAACCTGATTGAGAATCTTAGTCGAGAAGACCTTGATATCTCAGTGATTGATATCGACGCTGAAGTTCTGGATCGATTAAAGCAGGAGTTTGGTGTCAAAACCGATTATTCCAATATCATTGATAGCCGATACATCAGCCCCTCCTATCTGAGTGATGCCGACCTTTTTTTGGCGATTACAAACTCAGATGAAACCAACATGATTGCCTGCAAGCTTGCATCGGAGGCGGGAGCTCAAAAAACCATATGCCGTATCCGTCAGATTGACCTGAGTGCAACCAACAGACAATTTTCGTTGAAATCTCTAGGGATCGATTGGGTAATTAACCCGGTTTCCCTGGTAGCAGATGAACTCATCCGTATTGTATTAACCCCAAATATTGTGGATAGTCATGAGTTCCTCAACGGGGATATAATGCTGACTGGGTACCGAATGACCGAATACTCCAGAATAATCGGGAGAAAAATTGGGGATCTTGAAAAAAGCATGTCCAAAAGTCAGATTCAGATTGTTATTTTTCAGCGGAAAAATATCTCCTTTATCCCTCACAGAGATGATGTCATTAAGTATGGTGATATCATTTATTTTATCTACCGTTCAAAGGATTTTGTAACCTTGAGGAAAGTACTGGGTTATGCACAAAAGCAGGCAAAAACCAAACGGATTTTTATCAATGGGGGCGGAAACATAGGGTTATGTTTGGCTGAAAGGCTTGAAAAATGGAATCAAGATGTCAAGGTAATAGAACAGGATCTTGCCAGAAGCTATCAAATAGCTGAAAAACTTCAAAAATCATTGGTTTTAAACTTTGATGGAACAGATCTGGACCAATTAAAGGCAGAAGGGATTGAAAATGCTGACTTTTTTATTGCTGTTACTGACAATGAACAGATCAATCTGACCTCAAGTTTACTAGCTTGTGAACAAGGAGTTGAGAGAACCATTTGTCTTGTCCAACAACCTGAACTAATCCAGATCATCAGTCAGAATACTCCAATTTCCCTTGGGATAAGCCCCAGGATTATCAGCGCTCGTTATCTGGTTCAATTTATCCAGGGGACCAATGTGTCTTCCTATTTCTCCCTGGTAAATAGCCAGCTTGAGGTTCTTGAAGTGCACCTGGGTCCACAGGCAAGGTGTTTAAATGCCGCACTAAGAGAAATAAACCTGCCAGAAAATGTCAGGGTTGGAATAATCAAAAGAAGTAGTGAATATCTGCAGCCGGATGCCAATTCGAAGTTGAAATCCGGGGATATCATTTTGTTAATTCTTCATCGTTTTGATCGGGGCAAAGCTCTTGAATTCTTCTCATGATCATTTATAGTACTCTGATTTAGGTTTTTCTTGGTATGAAATCTCGAATTATACAAAAAGAATGTACCCCATATTCAAGCCTCATTTACGCTTGTTTACACTCATTAAATTTCAATAGTTGTATCAGGTTAGACCAGATCCAAAAATCCTGATCAACCCTTTAATTTTAAGATATCAATGCAATTCGGATCAATACTGAAAGCATTAGGAATGATCATCGGGATACTATCCGCTTTTCTCGTAATCCCGGCGGTATACTCCTATCTGCTTAATACCGGCGATTTTAAAGCTTTTCTTATATCCATCATCATATCCACCGTAGTTGCCATTATCTTTTTCTTAATTCCAAAATCAAAGTCATCCCTAAAAACCAAGGACAGTTATGCACTGGTTACATTTGGTTGGCTCAGTGCCGGATTATTTGGATGTTTGCCCTATTTTTTTTCAGGTTATTTCCATTCCTTTACAGATGCCTATTTTGAATCGATCAGTGGCTTTACTACAACCGGAGCTTCGATTCTGACAAACATTGAGGCTCTGCCGCCCGGATTGTTGCTTTGGAGAAGTACAACCCAATGGCTGGGAGGAATGGGGATCATCGTATTTGCACTGGCGATCATACCCTATTTGAATATCGGCGGTATGGGAATATTCCAGGCAGAAGTTCCAGGCCCTACTGCCGAAAAGCTTACGCCAAGAATTCAGGACACGGCCAAGGTTTTATGGATTGTATACCTGATATTTACGATTATGCTTATTGTTTTTCTCTGGTTGGGAGGCATGACCCTGTTTGACGCCATTAATCACTCTTTTACCGCAATGTCAACCGGCGGCTTTAGTACTAAAAATGCTAGTGTTGCCAGTTTTAACTCCCCTCTGATTGAGTGGATTCTCACCCTGTTCATGGTCATTGCCGGAATGAACTTTGCCTTACATTACCGGTTTATGTTTAATGGATTCAAGATAAAACTCTATGCAAAAGATTCTGAGTTGAGGTTCTATTTATTGGTCGTCACTTTGTCGATCTCCAGTATAATCGCGGTAATATTATCCCTGGAAGGCGGTAACTTTTTTACAACTCTCAGAAATGTCTGTTTTACCGTCGCCTCCATTATTACAACCACCGGATTTGCAACTGCGAATTATGAACTCTGGCCAGTCTTCGGTCATTTTATTTTGCTGTTTTTGATGATCATGGGCGGTTGCGCCGGAAGCACAGCGGGTGGTATAAAATCAGTACGATATATGCTTGTTATAAAATATATGTACGTGGAGATGTTAAAGCTGATTCACCCCAATTTGATCAGAACCGTAAAAGTCCAGGATGCGGTCGTCGATAGGAACGTGTTATCAAGCATTCTCAGTTTTATCTTCATCTATGCTGCAGTAATGATCTTCTCAATCCTGCTGGTATCAATTGAAACCAATGATATGATCACTGCCCTGGGAAGCGTCGTTGCCTGCTTGGGTAATATCGGACCCGGGTTCGGCTCTGTTGGTCCCACCGAAAACTATGCCCATCTTGGAGCATATACCAAGTGGATTCTTTCACTGGATATGGTCATGGGAAGATTGGAAATTTTGACCATACTGATTCTCTTTCTCCCCAAGACATGGAAAAAGTAGAGCCAATGATTTGGTTGGGCAACCCGGTCGAAAGAGCAAACCATATTGATCTTCAAACGGATTGCATCTCTGAAGCTCAGTAACTGTGACTATCCGGCGGGAAAATTTTCTCCATCAAAAAATTGATGTTTTCAAATTTATCCCCCTTTCTCACCAGTTTCTTTTTGTTTTTCAATTTTGAAATGGTGAGAATTTTCTCTTCGGTGAAGAATTGCATAATATTTTTGTAACTGACTGTCAAATTCCCCTCGATAGACTCAACTTTCCCCAATAGTAAGAGTTTATGATGCGTTTCCCTGAAAACGATCACCATTTTATTATAATCCATGGGAAAGGTCGCTTTTTTTGATGTCAATACATTAATGGCCACCAGGAAGGATTCCAAAAACGGGGTTAAGATGTTTGCCAGCATGTTAATTTTGCCGACCATGGGAGGATTGATGCAATACTCCCCATTGTTTTCGGTCACCAGTTCATGATCCAATGAAAACTTCAACATCGTATCAACAGCTTCCGTGAAATCGTACGACCTGGGAAACATGAATTCGTAACGTAACAGTTCCCTGAACATGAGGATGTTCTCCAGAAACTGTTCCCGCTTTTTCACTCCACTTTTTAACCGCAAAGCTATGATAGAGGGAATAACATAATGATAGACAAAGATATTCTTATATAGATTCAATCGGATTTTATCTTTGGAATTAAAATAGTAGATATCTTCATCCGGGTCATGAATGTAACCCACGGCACCACCTTGAATCAAAAAATCAATGATGCCTTCCAGCCCGCCCTCACTCTCAACAAGGGTATCTTGAGCTCTTGGATGCACGGATTGGTATAGATCAACCAGAAACTGGCTGTTTTCCAGCAGTTCCCTCTTGTGAAAACCACGATGACGCTGCGAGAGTAACGCTGTAGCCACAACCGGAACTGCTGATGTCCTGGTATAGATATTGATTTGGTCCAGAATATCCGTCCCTATGCTGAAAGCCATATCTTTCATTTCATCTGCACTAAGGTCCGAAACCTCATTAGAGTTTTTCGAATTCACAAAATCGGATATTTTTTGCTTCATCGACATCGGCGGCGCAAATGACACATAAACCTTACCAAAATTCTTTTTTAGAACCTTAAAAGCATTCAGCATTTCAAAAAGGTTTTCCTGCTGTTTCTCTGCTCCATTTAATTCCTTTATATAGGCTCCCTCTTCAGGAACCCTTTCATAGGTAAAAGAAACGGGAACCAGATGCAGATCCTTTTCCGGATGCAATTGGAGATATTCAATCAGCATCTCAAGATTTCCGACTCTCGGTTGCAGGTTCTTACCTGTTCGCGACCTTCCTCCTTCAATGAAAATCTCAATGGGAAATTTATGATCCAGTAAATAATTAAGATAGGTTATGAATGCAGTAGCATAGAGAGGGTTGTTGCGAAACGTGCGCCGCATGAACACGGCACCGCCACCTTTCAGGATTTTCCCGACACCGGCAACGTTTAGGTTATTCCCGGCGATTATATGGGGAATCTCCATATAGTGCTCATCCAGAACATAGGATAATAGCAGGTAATCCAGATGGCTGCGATGACAGGGGAGGTAGATGACTTGCTTGCCTGCTATCTGGCTTTTCAATTCATCCAATCCCTGAATCTCCAATCCGTTAAAAATCCTATACCAAAGCATGCGCAAGCTTCGTCTCAAGCCTTCCACTACTGTTGCAGAGGGAGTAGCTACAATCTCTTTCAAATACTCATTGAGCTGTTTCTTGGAATTCCCCCTCCATTTTTTATCAACGGAGTCCTGTTCCAACACAGCCAGTATATCAGGGTGTTCCTGAAGTTCGCGGATCAGTTTTTTTGCTGAGTACTTGTGTTCTCCGAATACTGGTTTTTTTTTAATTTCCAGTTCCATAATCGATCCTCTTCTTTTGCTTTTTTAATAATCAATTACACTTTTTTTTTCGTAAGACAATTCCGTTTGCCCTGCCATCGTGTAAAAAAAGGGATATGTAAAAAAGATGTTACTTATTATTCTCTGTAAGTTTTCCCATCATACAATATAATTTTGTCTTTATCTCGTAAAGAAGTAGAAATTTGAATTAAAAATTATCGCCCAGACTCTGTTTTTAGGATAACACAAATTTTATTCTTAACAGTGCCATGATTGTAAAGTATTAAATTGAGAATAGGAAAAAGTCAATTTCTGATTAATCCGGATTGCTCTTATACTTTCCCTAATCATTAAGAAATTGTAACATTTATTGAAACAGTCCAGGATTTATTTTTTCCCTATTAAGATATCCTGTTTCATGTTTCAAAACAGCCCCAGGTGATTTATTCCCTCCTGTTGGTGCTGATGCATACTTGTTCATCCATGACCGGTTGAGAATACCAAATTTCATCAGAAGGGATAAAAAACATTATGTCTGATACCTCTCAAGGAACTGAACCTGGCTATTTTCTTAAACAGGTACTGCAGTTAGGAATCAATGGAGCCCCTGGTTTATCAAACGCAAAGGAGCTGGGTGATAAGTACTTAAACAATCCGTCTTTTGAAACCAAACTGGATCGTATTGACGCCTTGGTAAAATGGGAGGGTCGTAAGAATTTTACCTCCGGTTTTATAACCAGCCTGGGGGGCATCATCACACTGCCCATATCAATACCCGCATCCCTGGGAGTCAATTGGATTTTACAAACCAGGATGGTTGCAGCCATGGCTCATATTGGAGGATTTGATATTGATGAAGCTCCGGTAAGGATGTCAATTGCTCTGTGTTTGCTGGGAAAAAGAGGAAAAGAGATTTTAAATCAGAATTTTGGGAATATCGAATCCTATTTCAAAAAAAGAGGATTGAACTCTATTCCAACCAAAACATTGTCAATTGTGAATCAAGCCATTGCAACCAAACTGATGCAAATTGCCGCGCAAAAAGGGATGTCAAGAGTAAGTAAAGCGATTCCACTGGTGGGAGGCATGGTGGGGGGATTGTTAGACTATCAATCATGCAGGGAGTCGGCAGAATTTGCCAGGGAACTTTTTCAATTCCATTTGGGTATCGAGTTGCCTGATAAGCAGCAATCATTTGACTAAACACTCTCTGCCTGATTATGACCGAGAAAATCCTGTGTATTCAATTGAAACAAATTGGGGATGTCTTGATGACAACCCCTGCGATTAGAGCGCTTGCCCAGTCCCTACCACAGTCCGAAATTCACTTCCTTACGCAAAGCCCTTCGGATCAAATATACCGGCACAATCCTTATATCTCAAAAATTATCAAGATTCCCGGGAAGCCAAAACTCGGGGAGAGTTTGAAATTGCTGCGGCAACTGCGAAAAGAAAGATATTCAACCGTAATCGATTTTTTAGGATTACCTAATACCGCTCTCATCAGTTGGTTGATCGGAGCAAAAAAAAGAATCGGCTTTAAACTAAGGGGACGTTCACTTTTTTATACCCATCCGATTCAAATCCCTACGCACCTTTCATATTCAGCTACTCACAAGCTTTATCTGCTGAGCGGTCTAAATATAACAACCGATGATGCAAAACTGGATTTTTATATTACTGATAAAGAACGAAATGCCGGACAGCAAGTATTGAAAAAAATCGGGGCTACCCAAAATTTTCCCGTTATTTCCATATCACCCGTATCCAGGAGAACCTATAAAATTTGGCCCGCTGAATATTTTGCAGCTATCTGTGATTACCTGGCGGAATGCTATAATGCCCAGATTCTGTTTCTTTGGGGGCCGGGCGAATACCATTTTATAAAAAAAGTAAAAGATCTGATGAAACGTCCCTCACTACCAAGATACGAAGTTCCCACTATTGCTGAAACAGTTGGGCTTTTGGAACAGATAGACCTCCATGTGGGAAATGACAACGGACCCATGCACTTCGCGGTTGCGGCAGGTGTTCCCTCAATCGGGATTTTTGGCCGACCACTACTTAAAAACTGGATTCCTCCCAACAGTAAAAATCACCTTGGAGTCGAATTTGACCCCGGTTGTAAGAATGATTGTTTTTATCCGAAATGCGGGCTGGAATGTCTAAGAGGAGTTACTGTAAAAACAGTAATTGAGAAAATAGATTTCCTGATGGCCGAGCTTGGTTATAAAAAACCGTCCCGACCCTGACAGCACTCAATACAAACTACTGAAAAACATACCCAATATTTATTTTAAATGCCGTATTGTCATCTTTATAGAAAAATGTTGTTTGTGAGGAGGCAAAATAGAACCCCAGGGCTACTCCATCCTGAGGTACCCACAAGACTCCGGCTTCCCCCTCATTAAAAATCATCTCTTCATGGTTCTTTCCGTTGAAGCTGACAGATTCTTCGAGTCTTATTCTTTTTTCCGATGTTTTCGCTGAAAACAGTAAACCACTCATCATCAATTCAGCAGCAAACATGGATGTTGTCGTTTCATTATGGACTGCCTCATGTAAATCTCCTTGGCCACTACTGCTTTCGTGGGGAGAAGATGAATAGGCATATTCCGTGCGGAATCTTGTTCCACCGGGTTCCCCAAGCATTAGCGCCAATCCGAGTGTCGTTACATTCCAGACGTTGTCAACCGTATAGGAGCTTTCTTCCTTAACCCTTTCAAATCCACCCCCTATAAAAAATATATCCATGGGTTTAACCGAGATACTACCCGCAACAGACGTTTGGGTTGTTGTTTCCGAGTCATGGGTGGCATCAAAATAGTCTGTGGAGTTTCCAATCTTGATCCCCAAACCAACGGCAACAAAATCATTTCCTGTCAATGCTATATTAGCGCTGCTGATGTCATAGTCCAGGTTTACCCGGCTTTCATAGAACCTCTCCACCTTTGCATCCGTTTTGCTTCGCTTCCAAGCTGCATCAAATGAAATATTACTGAATTTCAGATGCCCGTTAACACTTGTTCCCGATGTCTCAAATTTATATGCTTCATCGGAATCGACAGTTCTATTACCGCTGGCTTCATTATAAACCAGACCGATGCTTTTCCCCTCTCTCCATCCTGCTGCTGCAGGTTTATCGACACTGCTCGTCGGGTCAAATGGAGCCGTTACCACCTGAGCCTGTAAAAAAGCAGGTGCAAATATAGCGATTAGAATCGCCAAACAGGACAGGCATTTTCCAAAACAAGTTTTCATTGAGTCCTCTTTCATTTTTAATACTGTCCGGCTGAATTACAGAAAATTGAACCCAACCGTAGCCTGGTAAATATCGTAGTTTTTAGTCTCATCATTTAGAATTGCAGTCCAGGCATTCCTGTATAAACTAAAAGTAAAACTTCCCAATTTTGTTCCTAATCCATATCGGTTGTTAATTTCGGTCAGGTTGTCATTGTTTGTATACTCTTCATACACTTTTTGACTCATTCGATATGAGAACAAAAAACTACCTGTCAACAACTCAATTGCCAGCGTAGATTCTGTTGTTTGAGGTGATTCTCCTAAAATGTCATTATCAGACTCTGTTTTTGGGCTTATTTTCATTGAAACCTCGGTTTTAAAGATCGTATCTGTCGGATCACCAATTTGAATAGCAGCTCCGGTCAATACCCTATTCATTTTTCTGGAATCATCCGAACCCAGATTTTCTGTAACACGCTGCATTCCTGCTCCCAAAAACAGCAATCCTTCAAACAGACGTAAAGAAAAACTCCCCTCGTAGTGACTATAACCGTATTGATAATCATTGATATCATGGGTTCTGCCTTCATAACCGATTCCGACCGAAACCCTTCTATCTCCCCTTATCGCCAGCCTTAAACCATATTCCACACCATTGTCATTCTCCCAATCAACATTGATAGACTCAGAGCCAAAACTATATGATTTTGTCTCGGAATAGGGTGAATAATACAATTCACCAATAAAATTACCCGGTTGATAGGAGATTAAAACTGATTGTTTGGTATTTTTGGATTCGGCATCATCACTTGTATCGGCTGCCTGGCTAACATAGTCGACATCGATTCCCACTGTTGATCCAACGCGCCATGCTATGGCGGAAGCCAATTCGCATGCCAAGACGGGATCCAAAGAGGGGACTACCACTTGGGAAGAAACCGGAACCGCCCAAAAAACAGATAGAATTACTATTATTATCTTCCGCATTAGAAAGTACAGTATTTTGTTCAGACTGTAAAAAATGCCGACGATATCGTCGGGAGTCGTTTTTCGAGATGTTGAGAATTCATTAATATTAATCGGATATTAAAATGGAACCCGGATTCGGAATAGTAGTGCAAAAATAATGCATTTATGGCAATGTTCGATTAGGCAAGTACAGTAGTTTGCACTTTCCGTGAGATTCCAGCACCCAATATTAAAAACCTCTCCAAACAAGCAACACGGATAACAGCCAAAAACGCCCTTATAAAGCACTTTTTGACAGCTATTCATCTGTAAAATCAAAAAAAGTCAGGCACAATGTAAAATTTCCAAGTCGCGACTCTGCAATAGACTGAAGAGAAATATCCCCGTATGGAACAAAATACGGCAAAAACAACCAAACGCCTCTGATAAAGGCTGTAACCATACATCATTAAATTATTCTTTTTTTGTATTGTTTCACATTTTTTAAATAGGGGCAATTTTGTACGGACTTTGGCCAGTGTTAATTTATTCTATCGCTAAAAAGAGCATATTACAGAAGACAGTGTGAAAAAAACCTGATTTTTACCTTGTAATACCAATTACACCTATGGAACTCCTTCAGAGTTCTAATAATTCTGGTTCAACCCTTATCCTGGGTATTTAGCCACCCCCAGACAAAGGAACGCTGAAGGCGTTCCATAAGATCTTCAAACTCGCCCCAAGAACCAAACCAGTCAATGTTTTGTAACATAGAACAAGTTTACCCTGACCCTGTTAGTATATAAATTGCGATTAATCTACTGATATGAGAAAATAGGGCACGTTTTCCTCCTTGACCATCCTACTCGGAGTAATTGGTCCTCTTTTTGAAGGGATAATCGAAGCACACAATAGAATTTCTTTAACATAAGCTAAAAAGGCACCAATGAAAAATCAATATACCATAGTATTTGCTCTCCTATTCATTGCGGCACTGGTAGTTCACTCACCATCGACCTACGCCGTTGAAGCGGTTGCCAGCATCAAAGCGTTGGACGGAACGGTGGATATTTTGCGGAATAAAACGACATTCGCTGCACGTACCGGGTTGATTTTGCATGATAAAGATTTGGTGGTTACTTATCAAAAATCAAAAGTAACCCTTATCTTCAGGGATGGAACAGAGATCAGGATTTTCCCCAATACCCGATTTCTCATTGAAAAATCTGAAGAGTCCCAGGACACTCCCCGCAGGTTTTTGCACAATTTTATGTTAAAGGTGGGTTCCTTTTGGGGGAAATTCACAAAGAATAGACAACGATCCCTGGTTAAAACTCCCACTGCAACGGTAGGGGTCAAAGGGACAACTTTTGCCATGGCTGAAAGAGACTCTTCTCTTGACGTCAGCTTATCGACCGGTGAGATAACAATCTCAAATCAAACCGAGTCTATTGATCTAGTAACCGGCAAAATTGTCAAGAACATCTCCGCTACGGGAACTATCCAGGATAAAGTCAGCGATATTACTTATCAGGTCGTAATAAAACCGGATCACAATAAAATAGAGATCCCTGAACCAGGAAAGGAGAATGAGGTTTATTTCACCCTGCAACTGGTCAATCTTAAAACCAATAAAAATGTTGATCGGCCCGGAGAGATCTATATTAGCTTGGTTACGGACAAAATTGAATTTGAGGATAATATCAGGTTAAACTCCAGGGGATATGCTCGTGTTAAAGCTTTAATCAAAGCCTTTGAAGCCATAGATTATAGGCACGGTCAAATAGAGATTTTTGCGATAATGGACGGTGAAGAATTTATTGATGTTGCCGCCGGGAGAACAGTCTTGACATACGACCCCCCCGATTTAAACCGACTAAACCTCAAAATTGATGCCAGCTCCGGTGAAGTTGAGTAACGGAGGATTTCTGATTTAAAGCATCATGTAAGGGTCTACATCCAGAGAAATCCGGTTAGACCCTATCAAACGCTGGATTTCCCTCGCCCACAACATCGCTTTTATGATTCCTTTTATCTTTGCCAGCGATCTTCCTTTTAGCAGGATTTGAAAGTAGTAGCGGTTATTAACCTTTTGAATTGGAGATTCAATTGGACCAAGCATTTGAAAAGTGTCCCGGTTTTCATATTGTTTCAGAAACTCACCCAAATGGAAGGAACCCGTTTTTGCATGATTGGGATTGGTACTGCTTATTTTTAATAGAATCATCCTCACGAAGGGTGGATTCATCAAAATCTCCCGGGCTTCGATCTCCTGTTTAAAAAACGAGGAATAGTCATTGTTAATGGCCGACTGAATAGCATTATGCTGGGGATTGTAGGTTTGAATCAAAGTCACTCCCTTTCCCTCTTCATCTCTGCCGGCTCTTCCGGATACCTGGGAGATCAGCTGGTAGCTTCTTTCCGAAGACCTGAAATCCGGAATATTGAGACTCATGTCTGCCAACACGACACATACAAGACCAATATGCTTAAAATCATGTCCTTTGCTGATCAGTTGTGTCCCAACAATAACGTCGACTTTTCGATCATTGATTGAATCAATATGTTTCTCCAGGGCTCCTTTTTTTTGTATGCTATCCCGATCCATTCTCAGAAATCTGGCACTTGGTATCAGCTGTTTCAAATCCTGTTCAACCCGTTGGGTGCCAATCCCCTCCATTTTGAATGATTTTTCACCACACGCGGTACAGCTTCCAGGATAACCGGAAGTAAAACCACAATGATGACAAACCAGCTGTCTTTTTGTTTTATGCCAGGTCATGGCGATTGAACAGTTTCTGCAGAGTACTGGTATTTCGCAAGCTTTACAGGACAGGAAAGATGCAAAGCCTCTTCTGTTTAAGAAAATAAGAGCCTGTTTGCCGGTTTCGACCTGTTCCCTTATTTTAGCAATCAATACCTTTGAAAGATAAAAAGCACCCGGCTGACGCGTTTCATCCTTTAAATTGATAACCCGTGTCTCAGGTAGTGGTTTCTGGTTTGCTCTTTGTGTCAGTTCTAATAATTCATATTTACCGGTACTGGTATTATTGTAGGACTCAATTGAAGGAGTTGCCGAACCTAAGATTACTATAGCCTGCAGTTCCGCTGCCATTTTAACTGCTGCATCCCGTGAATTATAAAACGGTGTTTCCTGCTGTTTATAAGAATTGTCATGTTCCTCATCCACAACAATCAGGCCGATGTTAACAAGGGGCGCAAAAATCGCTGATCTGGCTCCAATAACAATATCACATTCTCCATTCTTTATTTTCCACCATTCAGTTCCTCTTTGTTTTTCGCTCAGCCCGCTGTGCATGACAGCAATCCGATTGCCAAATCGTGATCTAAAACGGCTGACAGCCTGGGGGGTTAACGATATCTCAGGAATCAGTATAAGCGCTGTTTTACCGATTCTTAATGTTTCTCTAACAGCATACAGATAGATTTCTGTTTTACCGCTACCGGTGATTCCATGAAGCAAAAATGTCTTATATTTTCGATCGAAAATGCCTGCTTTGATTCTATCAAATACAGGATTCTGTTCACTGTTCAGAGTGATAAAACTCTCCTGCCGATCTGATTCCCAATCATCAATGGAGTTTACTGCAAGGTTTTTTTTAACAACCAGATTTTGACTTTCCAATGATCTGATGATGGGCAACACTCCTTTGATCGATGATTTTAATTCCGTCAGACTGACACACTTTTCCTGAGTGAGCCGGGATAACACCTGCTCAGCTTTACTGCCCTTTCTGGGTGTGTATGGATGATTCTGAACACCACCGAGTGAAAACCAGGTTTCAGTTTCCGCTCCTGAAACGCCAGGCAGGATCTCGGGCCGCAGCAACAAGACTCCTGACTTCCTCCACTGATCAATCTGATTTTTTGAAACAGTTTGATTCTTCCTCTGAAAATCTTTTATTGATTTCCCATCAATGGAACTCAGAATGATTAAATGATCTTTCGAAATCTCCTGCTTTGATATCTTTTTAAGATTAATCTCTGCTTTCAATCTCACCTTCGGTTTGATACTGGCCGGAATCGATGTTTCCAAAGCTTCTCCCCAGCTGCAAAGATAGTAATCAGCGATCCATCTGGTGAAGATCAGCATCTGTTCATTAAACAGGGGCTTGCTTTCGATGACACTGAGGATAGGTTTAAGTTGGCTGTTTTGGGTGGTGTTTAAAAATCCGGTAATGACACCAACAACATAACGGGAGCGAACAGAAACCAAAACCCGACTGCCAAGGTGGGCGTCTTTCCGAAACTCTTCCGGTACCAGATAGTCATAAGGATCGGAATAGGGGATATTAACGGCGACTTGGACAATCATCTCTTGGTTTGGTTGATTACTGACACTCATAGTATGCTTCTGGTGCTTTTTGTTCAAAATCGAAAGATCCCTATTCAATTACTCGTCAAATCGGTAATAATATCTTTTCAAAGATATGGAATATGATCTATTAATGCTTCAGGACAGCATAAAGGAAAAATTAGCTGATTCATGAAGAACTTGGAACCGGAAAAATAAGGATAAACAGGAATCCTTTGTTAGACACGCTATTTCTTGACTAATTGGTTAAAACAAGACAAATTACTGATATATATAGCCCGTTTACAGATGTGGTTTGCAGACGATCAAAATTCCACATTTATCATGGGATGTTATTAACAATCCTTTCAGTTTAGAGTATGCTTGGAGGATAGAAAGAACTCGCATTTTAAGATTGATGGCTTTTGTTTGAATTTTGATTCGGCAAACTCCGGATTTGCCTGCAAATGAGAAATCTTCGATTTTTTTTCATTACAAAAACCAAAGTAAGGGATTATTTCAGCGGTTCATTTTCAGAGTCACCGAATATATGTATTTTTCAATCATCAATCAAAAAATTATCCCGGTTATTAGATTTTAGTTCTTTATTTCAATAGTATATAAAAGAAAGATATTCATGGGCATTGGATGGCAGATTATTATAGTTCACCCTGGATAATACTATCTGACATTGGATTTTTAACGACTGAATTTTAACTGATATTAATAAAACAAAATGATAAAGATCAGCAAAGAGATATTTGAACGGCTCAAATCATCTGTTGAGTTTTTCCATGACTTCTCTGATCTGGAGCTGTTCACATTTTTAAAATTTATGAATCCCGAACATTTTGCAGACAGAGACATAATTTTTGAAGAGGACGTCCCCGGTGATAAGCTTTTCATTCTTATCAACGGCCAGGTTTCTATCACAAAAAGAACCGGGAAAAAGGGGGGAGTAGTAAAAGAGACTGAACTTGCCGTTATTCAACCCGGCCAATGCTTCGGAGAGATGGGTCTGATTGATAGAAGAGCCCGATCTGCAAAGGCCACCGCCAAAGGTAATGCTGTTCTATTCTCCATTACAGAAACAATGTTGATCAGAATATCAAACAGTAGAAAATTTTTCCCTATAAGTTTAAAACTGTACCGGAATTTTGCACAAATGCTTGCTCGAAGATTAAGGGATTCAAATCAAAAAGTAGTGGAACTGGCAGCTAAGTTCCAGGGGAATAGTTGGTTATAAACAGAGGAGAGTATCATCAAATTCATTATTCAACTGGCTGTTGTCTTGGTCTTAATGGAGGCCTTGTTCTTCAGCTTCGATTTAGGAATCGAAATAAGCGCTGTACTGGGAGTATTAATCGCCCTAATTGCGTGTCAGGTATACCTGTTGGTAAAAAGGACCAGGGTTAGACGTCAACACTTAGATAATAGCGTTTCACGGGCTGCAAATGTCTTGAAAACCTTGAAGTCTTCTTCCGAAAAAACATCGCCCGACTTAAAAATGGAAACAGGCATCCCTTCCAACGTTTTTTCCGAATTCCAGAGAAATGTTGATCGGGCTGATAAGGGAGTAAAACCGCTGCAGAAATCCGAAGAGGGCGCGGAAGATGATGTTATTGTTTCAATCTCAACCAAAGCTTCACAGAAGAATCCCTACAAGAAGCCTGTTACTGCTGGCAGCGCAGAAAAAAAATCACCACCGGTACTAAAACCAAGTCAAAAACTAGTAAACCCTTCATCAAAGACAGATCCGGAAGTTGATTTGGAAACCGCAAAAAAGCTCTCAAAAGATGTCAGTGTAGAACCAATTGGTTCTTTATTTGATGATGTCCGGGAATCCTTGGAAACTCAACCGACATCAACGGAAACAAGCCCCTCAACAAAAGAAAACAGCTCAAAGGAACAAGAGTATAATCCGGATCAACCCATTATTTCAAATGAATTTCTAACAAGTGAAGACCTGGAGATTGACAGTGGCGGGACTGCAGAGGGTATTGAACTGGCTTTGTTAGCAGCCACTCATGAATTCAAACAAGGGAATTATGAAAATTCTCTGGCTACAATTCGCCAATTTTTACAGGATAATGAGGACAAGCCGACCGCTTCAGAGCAGATGAGAAGACTGGTCGAGCTTAAAGGCGAAAATGAATTTGAATTGGAACAATACAATCGCGCATCAAAAACACTACAAACTATTTTCAGCAGATTCATTACCAAAAACAGCCCGGATTTTCTCCTGCTACTGGAAACATACATTAAAAAATTCACTGAGAAAAACAAACATAAGCATGCTGTCCATTTTATGTTCACTGCCCTCAATGAATACAGACAGATCCATGACCATGTGAAAATGGATCAGGTTTATGAGGAGATAGAAACTGCTTATAGAGAACTTGAAGACTGGCCCCGATTGATTCAAACGCTGCAAAACCACTTAACCATCAGAAAAGCTCTAAAGGATTTCAAGGGGCAATTGGAACTGCTGGACCACCTGGGGAAACTTCTTTACGACCAGGGAGAGGAGGATAAATCCAGGAAGTGTTATGAACAACGGCTCGTTATTGAAAATGAAATGGCAAAAGCGATCAAATAACCTTAAGACGGGTTGTATCGACTTAGAAACCGTTCCTTATAGCTTTGAAATTCTCCACGGATTATCGATTCCCTGATCTCTTCAACAAACCGTTTGAAAAACCAGAGATTGTGATAGCTGTTCAGCCTGGACGCCAGTATTTCGTTGGCTTTATAGAGATGCCTCAGATAAGCCCGTGAATAATTCCTGCAGACTTCACAATTACAGTCTGAGTCCAGGGGATTTGGGTCTTCTGTATACTTCTCCTGCTTGATGGAAATCTTACCATTAAATGTGAACAGGCTGCCGTTACGGGCATTTCTTGTCGGTAAAACACAATCAAACATATCGATCCCTTGTTCTATACAACAGAGCAGATCAATGGGGTCACCGACTCCCATCAGATACCGGGGTTTATCAGCAGGCAGGTCCGGAGCAACCAGAGAGACTATGTTGTACATAACCTCCTTGCTTTCTCCTACGCTAAGCCCCCCGATGGCATAGCCATCAAAATCGATACTCGAAATCATTTGAGCGGACTCTTTCCTCAAGTCCCCATAATGCGCACCCTGAACAATCCCGAACAAAGCGTTCCGGCTTGTTTTTGCCTTAAAAGATCTCCGAGCCCATCGTTGGGTCAACTCAATTGATCTGGCAACCTTATCCTTGGGAGCCGGAATCTCAAGGCATTCGTCCAATACCATCATGATATCGGAACCAAGATTCTCCTGAATCGAAATCGAGCTTTCCGGGGTCAGTATCATTCTGGTGCCGTCTATATGGCTTTGAAAATATGCTCCCTCCTCCGTGATCTTATTCAGCTTGGCCAGGGAAAAAACCTGAAAACCACCGCTGTCAGTCAATAAACAGCGATTCCAGTTCATGAATTTATGAAGTCCTCCCAGTTTGCGGACAATCTCATCCCCGGGACGAAGATGCAAGTGGTAGGTGTTTCCCAGAATAAGCTGATACCCGATCGATTTTAACTCATCCACTGTAAGCGCTTTTACGGTTGCATTAGTGCCAACCGGCATAAAAACAGGGGTTTCTATGGTTCTTCCCCTTAAATGGATAATTCCCGCCCGGGCATTTCCATCTGAAACCGTTAATTCAAATTTAAGGCTTGATTGGGTCAATTTGCGGCTAAAAGAGAGCTAAGGTTACGACTACAAGTCGAAACCTCTCCCGGACGATCATTGACAGGAGGGTTTCCGTTACTTGTAACAATAACACTGGTTGGAAAGCAGAAATGAATAATCTTGATAAATACAACTAAGGGATCAGCTTACCGGTTTTTCTTCATGTGGATACCTGTCCCTCAGGTTTTCAAAGGTATAGATGCCCGTATCATGATTGTCACTCCACAGGATCTCCAACGCATAGTTGCCAATATATGCACTCTGGACAGGATGAATGTCCTTATCGATGGTGCTATCATCCAGGGTTTTTTCCCCGGTAATCTCATCAACACAATCCGCACAAGGGCAAGATGTTCTGAGTTCCCAATAATCGTAGATGGAATGAGTATTATCTTGCCAGATAATATTCATCTTGCCATCAAAGAAAATTTCCTTGGGAGTCAGTCGTTTTCTATTCCTTGCCATGACTCAGCCTTCCTGAACGATTTTATCAAGGGTTTTTGCCATTTCAATGAAATGTTTTGCGGAAGAGGAGTCAGGCATACTGTGAACAATCGGTTCGCCGTTGTCAGATCCCAGTCTGATATCAATCTCGATGGGAACACGGCCAATGAACGGTACATTTTGAGCTTTGCTTTCCCGTTCGGCTCCACCTTTTGAGAAAATAGGCGTTTCTGCGCCACATTTGGGGCAAACAAAATAGCTCATGTTTTCAATGATACCCAAAACCGGAATATTAACCTTATCAAACATTCCCACTGCTTTCCGTGCATCCAACAGGGCTACGTCCTGTGGAGTACAAACAATAACAGCGCCAGTCGCAGAGGTTAGCTGGGATATTGAAAGCTGGACATCACCTGTTCCCGGGGGAAGGTCAATGATCATATAATCCCCACCCGGCCAGGCGGAATCTCGCAGAATCTGCTGAATAACCTGATGGGTCATGGGCCCACGCCAGATAAGAGCTTGATCCTCTTTCACCATATTGCCGACTGAAATAAAGTCAATTCCAAACTTGTTAATCGGCTTAATCTGGCTACCGGTCAGCTTTAACGCTTCGTTTCTAACGCCAAGCATTATGGGAATAGACGGACCATACACATCGGCATCCATCAAAGACACTCGTTTTCCAATGGCCTTAAGTGACAATGCCAGGTTTATTGCTACTGTCGATTTACCAACCCCGCCTTTTCCACTGGCAACCAATACGACATGTTCATAATTTTCCAAATAGTTGGCCTGCTCAGGAGGAGCGGGATTTGGATGAGCTGGTTGTTCTCCTGCTCCAATTTCCTCTGTGGATCTTACGATATCAATGGCAACCTGATCAATTCCATCGATTGACTTTAATCCTTCCTTAACTTTGCGGGCAATATCACCTTCAAGATCTTTGTACTCTTCTGTAATAACTAAAACTACTGTCGCTTTTTTGTTCTCTATATCCGTGGAGTAAACAACATTCTTTTCCAGAATATTACTTCCATTTTCCCCAAAAGGGATTTGTTCGAATACTTCTTTTATTTTTTGCTCTAAAGGGTCCATTTCTTATGCTGATAGGGGTGAAAATAATAATTGAATGATTTAATGATGCTTTTAATTCAAATCTATTCTGATTGTTCAAAGTCCAATTGTATTATCAACTGTGTTTTTTTGTCCCGGCATGTAAAATAAAGGTTGATCCCTGTCACCCAGAGTTTGAATTAAAAGGGGCTTAATAATTCCAGCTGTATGAATTAACAACCCGGAATCATGATTTAGTCTTTGCTGATTTTGGTCTGAAAGCTTTCACAATGGATTCATCGGTTTCCACTAAAGGTCCGCCGATCAATTCAATACAATAGGGAATAGCCTCAAATAGCTCATCCAAGGTTTCTTTTATGGCTTTAGGCTGGCCCGGCAGATTGATGATCAGGCAGTTTCCCCTGATGACTCCAACCTGTCTGGACAAAATGGCAGTGGGAACATATTTTAAACTGATAGATCGCATTCTTTCTCCAAATCCATCCATAACCTTATCTGCAACAGCCACGGTAGCTTCTGGAGTAACATCCCTTTTGGCCGGCCCGGTACCGCCGGTCGTCAGGATAAGATGACAACCCTCTTCATCAACATATTTCTTAAGAATCTCTTCGATATCAACCTGTTCATCAGGTACAATTTTCTCAATTGATTGCCATTTTGAAGTAATCGTCCGGTTTAACCATTCCTTTATTGCAGGACCGCCTTTATCCTGGTATTCCCCTTTAAAAGCTCGATCACTGACCGTTACCACGCCACATTTTAAAATATCTTCAGTCATGATATAAATCCTGTCACTCTTATAATGGTTTTGATTTGTATCCAAAGTAGTGATAATTTGCTCTTTTAGTAAACTCACTGAGTTCAGGGGAGCAATAACTCTTTGGTCGATTCATAAATTCTGGTAAACACGCCCTGATATTACAATTATCCTAAACGCTGTTTTGAATCAAACCAAATTTCAGCAACATAAATACAGACCAAAAAAGATACTCACATCAAAAGGGTCAATCCGATGGGAAACGTGTTAAAGGTTTTAAAAAAGATACAAGCGAACCCGAATTTTCAAGAGCTGACAGATGAAGAACTGACGCTGTCTCTCAAGCTGGTTGAAGAGTTGGGCTCCAAGATTCAGGAAGTTGTTTTCCAAAGGTCACAAACCTGTGAAAACGATGATGATAATGATGAATTCATCGAGATTGTGATTGATGGAAAACCTGATCTAATCAAAAAAAATATTCAGGTTCTGAACATCTCCTGCAATAGATTTAAAACACTGCCGGCAGCAATATTCAGGCTGAAAAACTTACGGAAGTTGTACCTGTACAGCAACTCATTTTCCATTGAAGAGAAAAAGAAAATCAGACGATCATTTCCACCACAGGTTCAAATTTATTTTTAACCGAAAGAGCCTGTTTCAGTATCCGGAACTTTTTAGCAGACTATGAACAGCAGCAGCAAGGCTATTATAAAAACTGAAGATAGAGATGACTTATTACTGGAGGGTGAAGCCAAATGTGATGAAGCCATTTCACTGGTTCAGGAAGGGGATTATTCATCAGCCCTGGATTCATTTGACTGTGCAGAAGATATCTTCTTAAAAATTAACGACCAGCATTGGTTGAATTTTCTGAGACATGAAAAATTCAGGGTCTTCCAACAACTGAATCGATACGAAGATGCCTTGGAAATAACTGAAAAGATCATTGAAGGTTATTATGAAACCATGAACAGGAACGGGCTCTCGTTGATTCTGATTCATAAGTCGGATATTCTCATGGAAATGGGAAAAAGGCACGACGCATTGGCTAGCCTGAACCTTGCCAAAGCGGTTATTGAATCCGAAAAGCTTCATGATTTAAAAGGGTATCTGAACTCAAACCTGGCCATGGTGCATATGGCTCTTGAAGATTTTGTGTCGGCTATCAAAGCGTTACAAACAGCTTTAAACTCATATCCGGAGGAATCCAATCCATCGGAGTATGCCTGGTGTCTGTTTCAACTGGGAATCTGTTATAAAAAAACCTACGACTATAACTCCGCAGAGAGTCACCTGACCGCTTCATACCAGACCTACTCCAGAACAAGTGAATATGACATGCAGAAGCAGGTGCTGGAAGTATTAAGAGAAATTTATGCCGCAACCAACCAGTTGAAAAAACTATCCAACCTTGAACTTATCTAGGTTCACCTGATGTTATAGAAACCCGGGATTTCGGGGAACATATCATTCTCATACTGCCTGAATTCGAGGAATTCACTATTCTGGATATTGTTATCAATTAAATACTTGAACTTATAAAAATAATTCAGGAACTTTTGTATCTCTCGTTGCATATCCTCCTCAAAATCGCCGGAGATAATGACAAACGGCAAGTCGGAATTCTGGGCACGGATCAGTTCAGCTGCCATCTGCTCAACCATCTGTTTTTCAAGTTCATTTAATTTGCCTTCCAGGGCAAGAGCCAGATACTGATTCAAAATCCCCTCGGCTCTTTCCAACTCTTTGTATATCCAGATGACCTTGGGATCACTCCACCTGACATGCAAGGCATCGTGTCCCCAGGTTGAAGGGTTTGGAACCAGTTCCGGTAAATCCGCACTATCGGCCAGATAGTGAGAAGGAGTGGTCAAACCGATTGCATCGCTATTATAGAAAAACTCTCTGAGCAGCTCTTCCATAAATAGTGGGCCTTCATACCAGTGATGTCCAAACAGTTCAGCATCATAAGAGCAGGTTACCAGGGGAATTGTTCGAAACTTTTTATGCTTCAGCGTAAATGCCTGCTCTCTCAGTTTTCGATAAAAATCCCTGGCGAGATTTTTAGCTGTTTGTCCCGCATTATCAGGATCATAGGGCAATTTTTCGTTGCTATCCTTGGTTGTAATCTTTTTCAGGGGCAATCCCATATGACGGAAATGATACTCACGAAAATCAGGATGCCCAGCATAGCCTATCTTGGCATCCCACACCTGAGTTCTTCCAAGTCGACTTCTGGGAAAGGCAACAACAGATGAGCCGTTAATCATAACCGGGTTAAACTCCTCTTCCCGTGGTTTATAAGATCCGTTCAGCACCGCTTCCGATTCCACAAAAAAGTAATTCAGATGTTCATTCTCAAGGAATTGTTCCACCCCGGGAAAATAGGAGTTTTCCGCTAGCCAGATCCCATGCGGGTGCTCACCGAAAATCCGGTGATGACTCCTTGCCGCCAATACGATCTGAGCTTTGAGAGAATCCGGCATACTTTCCAGCTCGCCTGGCATTCCGTGTGTTGCAGTGCAGGATGAAATCTCCAGATATCCTTTTGCTTCAAGATCTTTGAAAGCCTTGATGATGTCTTTACCAATCTCGTGGTTATAAAAAAGATCCAAAGCCCTTATCTCTTCCAGGTAACGTTCAGCTGCCCTGATATACTGCGGATGATCTTTTCTAGCTTTTATAATGGATATCCGGGACTGAATAAAAGACTGCACCCTGAGCATATAGCGCGACATATAATCTTTAAACCGGTTGCTGGAAAGCGTATAGGCAACCGGTGGAGAAATATTAAGGCTGACTTGATAATCTATCCCATCCGCCACTAAATTTCTAAATACACGTAACAAAGGCAACCAGGAATCCATGCAATTTTTGGTTACCCACTCACCGGGGGGGTTATGCACCTCATCTCCATGAACCGTTTGAACAGGCCAGGTTTTGTCCTTCAGGTACGATTCCCTGAAAGGATCAACACGAAACAGATTGGGTGAATGGAAGTGCAAGTGAATTAGAACTTTTGCGTGGTTAGAACTGTCTCGACCCTGTTGATGCCTCACTTCCCGCTGTGAATAGTGGAACCAGCGGTGGGCCAAGCTGCGATAACACCGGAAATCTATCTGGCTGGTAATCAGCCTTGGGGTTACAATCGATTTCGAAACCGGGGTCAAAGCAATTTCGTGCTGGTAATGTCTTGCCACAATCTCTGCTGAAAAACACTTGTCGGGTTCCACCTCGAAATAGAGGTTCTGATGCGGGGAGAATAATTCATGGATTTGAAGATCCAGATCCCCCCTTCGTATTCTATTCCCCAGGTATTCTTCATGAATCTTCAGATAATAACCGACACTGTCCTGGGTGGTTTTCCAGGTTGATCTAACCAGTTCCTCTGTTTCGGCCTGGCTGATGTCCCACCACGCCACCAGATGAGTCGCACTGAACGGTTTTAGAACTAATTTATTGGGCCAGTGGATTCGGTTCACTTCTCCTGATCTGAAAAGAACAATGTTATTTTCCAGATTTTGAAGATCCTGTAAAACCCATTCGCAGCGACAAAATTCGCAAGTTTTGCCGGGAATAAAATCCCATTTCAGATTTTGGGCATTATCTCTTTGAAATTCACACCATGGGGATCCATCCACTCGAAACAACAAAACCAGCTCCAGAAAAGATTCATCCCAGGAAACATGACGGTTGAAGCTGAAAAGCTCCGCTTCACATTCCTCAATTTCCGGTCCAGTAAATCCCATCACCGAAGATTCCGATTCGGGAGAATAGGTTTTTTCTTTTAGTACAAATCGATAGAGTTCGCGATGTGCTGAGGAGATCTGCAGTTGAAGCTTAAATTCTTTAATCTCTTTCTTTTTTTCCTGCTTCCATTCTGTCAGTTGAATATAATCGATTATTCCTGATTTTACCCTGGTACTGAAACCATATTGCCTGACTTCACTAACAACTTTGTCATTTTCAAAATATCTGAAGAAAGCGGTGAGATTGGAAATATCAGCAGACGCATACTTTTCCAGAAAGTGCCGTTGCCATAATTCACGTATTCGAAAAGAGGCATTCAACTCTGCCCTGACTTTCCAAGCGCATAAAGGATCAACAACTGTTGAAAATGAAAGCCAGGTTGAAGATTTTTCAACCCTAATCGTTAAAGACTCGGCAGTTTCATACTGATGATAATTTGTCCGGATCTCAAACAGGGTGGAACCATCCGGCAATTGGCCTCTTATGAACTTTGGTCTTCCGACTATCTCGCAGGAAATCTCATGGAGGGGCAACTCAATCTGCTGCAACTGGTCATCGGCAATTATCTGTATCTTTTTATCCTTGTAGCTTTCTGCAAAACCATCTGAAGATAGATTTTTCCAAATGAGTTTCTGCAGATTCTCATGCTGGGGTACCATTTCCACCAACATATCCGGATTAAATTTCGATTCTACCTGATAGCGCAGGTGAGAGACACACAGAAGATTTACCTGATATGACACATCTTCGGCCCAACGAAAATGCAGGGGGCCTGCCGAATTAGGCCTGGCATATTCTTTTGGTAACAGATCAGAATCCGGGATAATTTCAACCAAGTAGTAGTTGACTGAAAGGTCGATGACTGGAACGCGGTCCCAATCAAAAAACATCTCAATAAAACCACCGGGTTTTTGATCGATACGAAGACAGGTGCCCTGGTTTTCAGGATCACTTTTCATCAGTATTCTTCCTGTTAATTGAGATCAGCCACTCTGAGTGGATAATCTCCTGTATACTAAGAAAACGCCAATATAGGGGAATCTGATAATCAACAGCAAAACTGCAAATAACACTCTCAATATGGAAATTCTCATGTCCAGTCTTAAATCATTCTCTTCCATAAAATTGCCGGTTATCTGGAAATTTTCGGTCCTGGGCAGGGATTGTAATAGTCCAAAAATAATTCCCTGCCAATAGTAGTCCTTCAACCCGATATTCCAATTCAGCAAAGTGATTGTTATCGCCTTAACAGATCGTACCAAAAAATATAACAAAAGCCGAACTACTTTTTTAACTGCCTTGTCCTGCAAAACTTCAAAGAACAGGGACATTGTCAGCTTTCTTGTCTTCTTTTTCTTTTTTTTCTTCTTTTTTGAAGGTTTTTCTTTGGGTTTGGTGGATTTTTTAGAGGTAAAGAGGCGAGATTTACGATTAAACAGTTTTACATCGGTTTTTATGGAGCCCTGTCTCAGGGTAATTCGAATTTTGATGAATACCCAGTTAATATGGCATAACATCGGGGATTCATAACGAATCCTGATTGGAATACCTAAAACAATGATAATAAGTAAGCCTATTGCTAACAGAATGCTGTATTGAATCATTCGTCCATTTTCTGTTTTTTATTCCGAATTTTTTGAAACACACTGATAATCTTATCCAACGCTTCAGGCGCTTTATCAATCACATTTTCAATTGTTCCGGCACTTAAACTGTGAATGGAAACATCATCGTCCTTAACCACTACAAATGCTACGGGTGTAAGCAGCACGCCTCCGCCTCCTCCTGACCCTTCCACCTTATTTTTATTATCCCCGGCTCCAAACCCAAAACCAACTTTTACAGAATTAACCGGAATCAATGTAACATTGCCGATATTGAACGGTTCCCCAAAAACAGTCTCTGATTTGATAAAACTCTTTAACTGCGGCAGAAAACTGTCTAGAACTGATTTTTGATCTTCCATATTTTCTCCAAAGATGATCGATTGAATTTTTCGCCGATTTTACCGATTGTTTCAAACATGAATTTCAAGTCTGTTGATTATAAACAGGGAAGTTGGATTATGCAATTCATACCGGATGCACAATAATAATTGGAAATATTATCACAATATATATCTCGGTTTTTAAAGCAGTAGCTTGGTAATCAAGGGAATGCCGACGATGGTTCCAATGGTGCTGCCAAGGTTACTGAAAACCACAACCAGAAGTATTTTTGTTATTTCGTTTGACCGAAACCCCTTGATTGAAGTGATATCATTTGCCAGATTCTCAAAATCTTCAACCTTTGGTTTTCTGATCCAGGCTTCTGTCAGTCCTGACACCCAGCCAGCTGCTATTGTCGGGTTGAGTGAGGTAATGGGAGCCGCTATAAATGCCGCAATGATTGTTAAAATATGTCCTCCGGCAATGGCTGCTCCTAACGCTGAAAGCACACCATTTACCAATACCCACCGTTTGATCATCTCCAAACTGACATTTGTTTCCATTCCCCAAAAACCATACCCTATCAGAGCGAATATCAGAGCCGGGATTATCCATTTCAGGTATTTCCCAACTTTTCCTTTGGGCGGCAAAGTTTCAAGCTTGGACAGATCTATTGGTTTGCCGATGTACTTTTTTATCCCGGGAACATGCCCGGCTCCAACTACTGCCACTATGATTTCGCCTGCAGCCATTGAGATCTTGGAAGCCTGATAGTGATCCCTTTCATCAATCAGCACTGATTTGATGCCCGGTAACTCCTTGGACATGGTTTCGATCGCTTCTGTCAGCATATCTCCCTGCTTCAGCGCTTCAACCTCATCCTCTGATATATCCGGCGACTCAAAAATTCCCAAGAGGATTTGAAACATCAGCTTCATTTTTTCCCAGAAAGAGAGATTTCCCCAGGCTCGTTTTAAGGTAATAGTCAGATCCCTGTCGGCCAGGACTATCTTAGCTCCAATCTCTTCCGCTTTGGTGATGGCAGCGATCATCTCAGCCCCTGGCTTTACACCCAGCTTATCTCCCATTTTTTTCTGAAATGCGGAGAGAATCAGGTTCGCCATCAGCATGGGAGCTTTGCCCTGCTTGATTACCTTGACGATGTCCATGCTCTTCCAGCGATCAGCATTGCGAATGGATTCATAGCGACTTGCACATAATTCTACACAAACAGTATCCGGCTGAACTTCGGCTATTACCTGTTCAACCTCCTCAATACTCTCCCTGGAAATATGAGCTGTGCCAACCAATATTATTTTTTTACTGCCAAAAATGATTTCTTCTTTCATTGAATGATTTGTTATATAAACCGACCGGCTGATGTTAAAGGATTGAATTAATAAATTCCGCTGTTTTAAGATAGGCACCCGGATCGCCCAATTGTGATTTGACAGCCTTAAGCTCCTGTTTGATCGACTGGTATTCAGATTCATTTTCCAGGTAAACCAAAACGGTTTTGGCCATCTTCTCAGGCGATATAAAATGAGGGTCTTCAGGAACTATCGCTCTTCCGGCAATAATGTTGGGAAGCCCAACCTGTTTTATTCTCATAACATATTTACCAATGAGATAGGTCAGGAATGAGGACTTATAAAAAATAACTTCAGGTGTCTCCAGAATTGCGGTTTCCAATGTTGCTGTCCCCGATGCAACCAATGCAAAAAATGCATGGGCAATGGCATCATAGGTTTCATTTTTGATAATTTTGAATTTAACGTTACTATTCTGAAGAAATGGTAGTACGGATAACTCGGATGTAGTCGGAGCAATCGGTAATACAAACTGCAGATCATCCCTTGAGCGGGTCAAGATCTCTGCTGTTTTCACCAGTAAAGGTAAGTGATTCTTCAACTCATTAGCCCGACTTCCAGGCAAAAGACTGATCAGTTTGCGATCCGGATCAAGCCCCCATCTGGACAGAAACTCGTGCCTGATAGATAACGGTTTGACTATGTCCAGTAACGGATGACCAAAACAGTGAGCTTTTACACCTTCCTTTTGAAAAAAATCCACCTCAAACGGGAACAGGACAATCAGTTCATCAACATATTTTTTGATGACTTCCACTCTGTTTTTCTTCCAAGCCCAGACATGGGGAGCTATATAATAGATAACCTTTATTCCCCTCTTTTTTGCCTCAGCTGCCAGTTTCAAATTAAATCCGGGATAGTCAATCAGCAGAACGGCGTCCGGTTTTTTTTCATCCAGTTTTGAAACAACGGCGTCAAAAACTCCTTTGTAGTAATTATAACGTTTAGCTACCTCAAGGAAGCCGATCACCTCAAGATCTTCAACGTGATAGAATAACTCGGAGGCCGATTCAGCAATAATTTTCCCCCCGGTACCGATAATGTCCAACTGGGGACGCAACCGAACCAATTCAGTCAGGACATTTCCACCATGGAGGTCACCGGACAATTCTCCGGCAAGTACAAATATTTTTGTCATCGAAAGTGATTTAACCTATTGTTTGGTTAGAAAGCATACATAATAAAACAGGAGATCCGCATTCAAGTTGTTCTAACCAATCTGACCGCTTTTTTACTGCCACTTGTCACCAGTTGATCTGCGATATCCTTTTCTGTTGATGATAAGGCTTGAATTGATGGGTAGAAATGAAACCTTGCAGGAGCAATTATGCTGTTGACTCATTTTTATGATGGTTGATTGACTAACTCAGCGACAGACGCCTCTTTCTGACTCTTCGATAAATTTTATCAGTAAGCTGATAATTTCAATCCCTGCAAACTCTTCTCTCAGTTTTATCAAGGCTGCATCTTTAGTAAGACCACTCTTAAAAAAGACTTTATAAGCTTGATTGATCATCTCTATCTGTTCGGAAGTAAATCCCCGTCTATCCAACCCGATATAATTGATACCGGCGAGCTTGGCCCGGTTTCCGGCAACAATGGAGAACGGCACAGCATCCTGTGTTATCATGCTTTGCCCACCGGTTATGGCATATTCCCCGATTCGGCAAAACTGATGGATCCCGGTCATTCCACCCAGAGTCGCATAATCCTTAATAATGACATGCCCACCGAGTGTTGTACCGTTGGACATGGTTACGTCATTTCCCACCAGGCAATCATGGGCAATGTGGCAATAGGCCATAATCCATCCTCGATCACCCAAACGAGTAATACCACCTCCGACTTCGGTTCCACGATTAATCGTCACATATTCCCTGATAAGATTATCGGACCCGATTTCCAACAGGGAAGCCTCACCTTGGTATTTTTTATCCTGGGGCTCAAGACCTATTGAAGAAAACGGGAAAAATCGATTATTCGAGCCGATTTTCGTGCACCCGTCAATAATAACATGATGCTGAATATCCGTATTGGCATCAATTTCCACATCCGGGCCAATCACCGAAAATGCGCCGACTGATACACTTTCGTGAAGTTTAGCTTTTGGATCAATGATAGCTGTTTTATGTATCATGAACTGTAAATCCTAAATGATATTTTCTTGCAAACAGACACATGTTTTTGGAATCCCGCGGTTTTAAGGGGTGATAGCAACCATTTTGTCAATTTCCGGATATTCACTTCGCCTGTTCCGGAATGGATACAGTCGCCAGTTTAAACTCGGCTTTTGCAACCAGTTCATCATCCACAAATGCCTCTCCCTTCAAAACCCAGATGTTAAGTTTTCTTTTGACAAACTCCGATTTCAGTATCAGTTGATCGCCTGGAACAACCGGCTTCTTGAACTTAACATTATCCATTCCGGCAAAAAACGTAATATCCTTATCCGCGTTTTTGTAAAGACTATAACCTGCAATACCGCCCGTTTGAGCTAATGCCTCTACTATCAGCACTCCTGGCATGATTGGATTTTCAGGAAAGTGTCCTTGAAAAAAAGGCTCATTAAAAGTGACATTCTTCAAGGCAACACACCGAACCCCCTCTTCCAACTCAAGCACCCTATCAATTAAAAGAAACGGATAGCGGTGTTTTAAACGTTTTTGGATTTCATTAATATCAAGTTTCATCAAATTTCCTGTAATCACACTGTTTCTCTTCTCATCCGTTTCCTGAAATCCGGCTTCCATTATGCGGAGTCCAAATAACATCTAACACTTTTATTTTATTCGCTGCTTTTGACATTTTGTAGCTTGTCGTACTCCAATATCACTTTATCGGTAATATCCGTAACAGTATATTTGCTGTACAAGAGACCCTGTCTCAATGTTACTTCAAGGATGACATCATAATTCTCGGCAGCGGCTATTTTTTGGACGATGGATACAAGGTCTTCAAATATCTTTTGGGTATATCTGGCTTCATCTTTGCGAAGCAAAGCCTCCTCTTGTTTTGCCTCGGTCACGAAAGCTTTCTTCAACTCTTCCACTTCATTCCGTTTTTGAGCTTTTGTGGCTTCGCTGAGCATTAGCCCTTCTTGAAGTTCCTTGCTTTTCGACTCAATTTCCAATTTCTTTAAAGCCAGGCTTTTTTCGACCTGCTCTTTTTGAGCCTGTAAAACTCTTTTAGACCGTCTTCCCTCACTGGACTCATTGAGCGCCTTGTTTAAATTAACATACCCGACTTTCAACGTTTCCTGGGCAATTACTGAAAGAGACAGGAGCATTATTAAACTGGTAACGATTAGAAACTTAATTTTCATGGCAATATCTCTGTTAAATTTATCAATTATCCCTAAGTATATTTAAGATTAGTCAGGTCGGTGATAACCCGAAACCATTGCCCCTAAAACCGATTTTTCCAATTTTAAAAGCGGGGCCAATCTACAAAAGATTAATCATTGCAGTCTGCAATCTTTGGGCAAGATAGTCAATGTTCCATTCGATTGTTTCTCCGAATCAAAGCAACATGGCAGTATTACAGGGCAATGATGAATATGTCATAAAGCGCATGTGTCATACAGACAATGGCAAATCCCCGAACGGAGTACAAAGTTGTAAACCAGATTCCTGCAAAAAAGCGAAATAGGAAAGAATACAACTCAAATGAATCACCGGCAGATCCTATATAATGAGCCGTCGAAAATAAAAAGGATGCCACGATAATGGCAAACAAGATCGATACCCATCTGACCTTGATGAACTGAAATGCAACACGTATCAATAGGGTCGTTAATAAGACTCTGAACAACAATTCTTCAAACAATCCCGCTCCAATCGCCAGTCCCAGATCTCCAATAAATGACCCGGTAACTGAACCTGTCATAAAAAACAACCTGCTGATTACCAATTGTATCAAAAATCCGGAAATAATCCCCCAGCCTATTGATTCCAGAATCATCAAAATGGCTATCCGTTTTTTTAATACCACTGAAGAGTCGTAAAAAAGAGGTATGGCTATGATGGCAATTCCCAGCATTAAAAAGCTGATGTGATAGTGTGATACCCCTAGAAAATTCAGCAAATTCCGAATCCAGGCTTCCGGAGCATTCCGAATCATTGAACCGGAAGGAGCTTCCCACATCAGGAATATCTCATATAGCAATATCATGATGAGAGCAGTAACAGCCCCATAGAACCTGTGAGATGAATGTTTAAAATATTCGGACATCCGCATCTTTTGCTTAACCCTCTAATCCGTGATGTGAGGTAATACTGAATAATTACTAAGCCGAGAACATTTGAATCTTCCTACAGGTTATAAGGGTTTCCCGGTTGATTTTGAGATTTTCACCAGATACCAGACCAATCCAACAATCAAAACAAAGAACAACAGCAATGCAGGCAAAAACAATCTGCTCTGTGAGACCGGAATTCCTTTAATCACTATTGGCACAGTTTCTTTGTTGACGGTCAATTTAAGGATTTGCGAAAAGAATTCCCGATCACCCACCTTTTTCCTCTCAGATAATACACTCCCGCTATCGAGCAGGGAATCATCAACATAAATTTCAAGCGATTTGTCAGGTGTGGTAAATTCTACCTCTCTTATTGAATAACTCAATTGGTGTTCCAAACTGATTTCTCCGTTATCCACAGGGACATCGTAACTGAAAATCACCTCATGATTTCCTTCCGGAATTGAAAATTCAATGGCAATTTCCCCCTGTTTGCTACTGACATTCATCCCTTTATCCCTGTTTAACAGAGTAACGTTAAGAGCATTAACGGGTATCTTTTTTCTGAACGGAATTTTTCTTGCATTGACCACAGAGCCGGAACCATTTTCGATAAAAATCAAATTAGTGATGTGAACGGCCTCGTTTATGCTTTCGATAATAACAACCTCTTTAACAAAAGTGATGTTTTCCAGGCCTTCGATTATGGCGGGAATGGACAAATCAATGTTGGTAGTCCCCATCTCCGTTTGCAGACGAAATGGATCTGAACCAACGGATTGCCCTTCAAGATCAGTGGATATCCTGTAAAACACATTGTTTTGGGATAAAGTGGCAGGATTTATACCGAACTCATAACTCCCGGTTTCGTCAGTCTGGGTAGACAACAAAAGTCTTATCTGGGGGGGATTGCTCATTTCGATTTCCTTAAGTGCAACCGTAACAAAAGCTGCCACCTCGCCATTGGAAAAAAGAATTTTCCCTTTAACCCTAACCGGTTGATTGGCAAAACCAGGGATTGAAAAAGCAAACATCATAGATGAGATCAGACATACAAAAAACAGGGACACTTTCATTTTTTAATCTTGTACAATATTAAATAAAAGAATTCACAATGGAATCTCACGAGAAAACTGAAAAAGCTGAGCTTACTTATAAGTTAAAACATCTGTTCTGTCATGATCCAGATTGCCAAGATTGTTCCAAAGGCAAAGGACATGGTCCTTTCTGGCATGCTATCATTGATTTTGGTGATTATAAAAAGACAGTTTTCCTGGGAAAAGACTTTAGACCATTGGAATTTGAAAAAGAACCGAACGAAGGCAAGGAATCACAACAACAATCGGATAACGGAAACAAGTCTCAAGATAAGATAAATTCTGCTGAAAACAGATTTGATTTTGATTCAAAAGAGCTGTTCCCTAAAAATGAACAAGATATAAAACAGAACCCCGGCAAACAACACCAGTTTATCCCGACCAAACTGGATTTTGAAAGAGACCTGCGTACGCTGAAAACAACCTTAAGAGCAACCAATCTGAAATTAGTCTACCGGAAACTGACCAAAAAATACCATCCTGACAATTACCCGGGAGTAGATTATGTTAATGCCTGGATGGCGGAAATAAACGGTCAATACTGTCAATTAAAAAAATCTGCACGTTTTTAATTAATCAGCTTTTGCTCGATTAAGCTTATAATTGAAAGCTGCTTCCACAAATCCGAAAAATAACGGGTGAGCATCAACGGGTTTCGATTTAAATTCGGGGTGATATTGGACGCCAATAAACCAGGGATGATCGGAAATCTCTATGGTTTCCACCAGATCCAGTTTCACATTCTTCCCTGAGATCACTAATCCGCCTTTTTCCAGTTGTGCCACATACTTGTTGTTGACTTCAAAGCGGTGCCTGTGACGCTCGGATATTTCAGTTTTCCCGTAGATCTCCGCAATCTTTGTTCCCGCTTTCAATTTCGCCGGGTAGGCGCCCAACCTCATAGTTCCACCCATATTCTTTATATTTTTCTGTTCACTCATTAGATCGATTACGTTATCCGGCGTATTCTGGTCGACTTCTGCCGTATTGGCTTTTTTCAAACCCGTAATATGCCTCGCCCATTCAATTACTGCCATCTGCATACCATAACAGATCCCAAAATAGGGGATCATGTTTTCCCGGGCGTATCGCACCATTTCGATTTTACCTTCAACTCCCCGCTCTCCAAAGCCACCCGGAATCAAGATACCGTCACATTCCTTCCATTTCTTGGCATCACTTTGGTCTTGAATAGTCTCAGAATCAATATAGATAATATTGACTTTTAAATTCAAAGCAATCCCGGCGTGTTCCAATGCTTCATGCAGGCTTTTATATGAATCCCTCAAATTTACGTATTTCCCGGCAATCCCAATATTGACTTCATCCTTGGGATGCTTGCTGGAATAAATGATATCTGCCCATTTTTGAAGGTTCGAACGCTTGGTCCAAAGCTGTAATAGTTCAACAATCTTATCATCCAAACCCTCATCATGAAATCTTAACGGACACTCATAAACGCAATCGACATCCCTTGCTTGAATGACCGCATCATACGTGACATTGGTAAAAAGAGAGATCTTCTTCCTCAACTCAACTGACAGATCCCGATCCGTGCGGCACAGCAAGATATCGGGTTGAATTCCTATCTCTCTGAGCTTGGTTACACTGTGCTGTGTGGGTTTGGTCTTTAGTTCTTCCGCGGCTGCAATATAGGGAACCAGAGTCATATGGATATAAATAACCTGGTTTCCTTTTAACTCATGCCCGATCTGCCGAATCGCTTCCAAAAAGGGAAGGGATTCGATATCGCCGACGGTACCCCCGATCTCAATTATGGCCACATCATTACCTTCCGCGGCTGTATAGATATTTTCCTTGATCTGGTTGGTAATATGAGGAATAACCTGAACGGTTTTGCCCAGGTACTCTCCCCGGCGCTCTTTTTGAATAACCGTATCATAGATCTGCCCGGTAGTGAAATTGTGGTGCCGGCTTGTCAGGATATTGGTATAACGTTCGTAATGGCCAAGATCAAGATCCGCCTCATAACCATCATCGGTGACAAACACCTCTCCATGCTGAAACGGACTCATGGTACCTGGATCGACATTAATATAAGGGTCCAATTTGATAATGGTTAACTTCAACCCTCTTGACTCTAAAATCGCTCCGATCGAAGCTGCGGCAATACCTTTGCCCAGCGACGAAACAACACCTCCCGTAATGAAAATCAACTTAGTCTTCATAATGATCACGTCCGGTAAAAAATTAGCAAAATTGGGGAAAACAGTTCTGTCTTGAAAAATAACTCACATTCCACACATAAAAGCTTTTCAAACATCACAAACCAAATAGAAAAATTAACTCCGATTCGGCAAAAACTTAACTCAATTCAGAGTGGTTTAGGGAAGCATTATGTCACACCAGGCTTTGCCCATACACACTCATAAAGAGCATTTTGGATACAACATTCACTTATTCAAAAAACGGTAGGGCGGCCTTACATGATCGCCTTTGAGTTGCTTCTGGTGGGGATGTAACCCCGCCCTACCGTAATCCTTGCTCTTGGTAATATTTGCTTATTTAAGCACTTATGGGACGTAACCCCGCCCCCATAATTCCTGCTCATGGCAGGATGTGCTTACTTAATTCTTGATTGGGCTTTATCTGACCTCTTAGGCAGATAAATTGGTTTATCATTGATTCTTAGTCCTTTCATCCAGGTATCAATAAAATTCATTCCCGATTAATTGTAGGTCGATTGAAGGACTTTTTTCAGGTATTCCCCGGTGAAGCTTTGGTCGTTTTCTGCGATGGATTCGGGAATGCCTTCCGCAATCAGCCTTCCTCCGTTGTCCCCTCCTTCAGGTCCAAGGTCTAAAATCCAATCTGCATTTTTAATGACGTCCAAATTGTGTTCTATTACCACGATTGTGTTTCCCAAGTCCACTAATCGTTGTAAAACTTCCATTAATTTTGCAATATCATGAAAATGCAATCCGGTGGTAGGCTCATCCAAAATATATAAGGTTTGACCCGTCGAACGTTTGCTCAACTCCGCTGCCAGCTTAATACGTTGTGCTTCGCCTCCGGACAGAGTCGGAGAGGGTTGTCCCAATTGAATATAGTCAAGTCCCACATCCAGCAAGGTTTTTAATCCGGCAAAAATTTTCTGGTGGTTCTTGAAAAAGTCGCAAGCTTCCTCTACCGGCATCGCCAACACATCGGCAATTGTTTTTCCCCGGTATTTGATCCCCAGCGTTTCACTGTTATAACGGGTTCCTTTGCAGATTTCACAGGGAACATGAACATCGGGCAGAAAATGCATCTCAATTGTTTTGATTCCTTGTCCCTGGCATGACTCGCAACGCCCCCCCTTTACGTTGAAGGAAAATCTTCCGGGTGTATACCCCCTGATTTTCCCTTCCGGAACCAGGGCAAAAACCTTCCGTATATTGTCGAAAACCCCGGTATAGGTTGCAGGATTAGACCGGGACGTCCTACCGATCGGGGATTGATCAATGCTTATGATTTTATCAATTTTATTGATCCCCTTCAGTGATTTATATTTCCCGGGAAACACTTTTGCATAACCCAGTTCCTTTTGTACTCCCTTCAGCAAACACTCATTGACCAGACTGGATTTTCCCGAACCGGACACTCCCGTCACACAGGTTAAGGTTCCCAACGGAAACCTCGCCGTAACTTTCATAAGATTATTGGCTTCAGCCTCTTCCAAAACAATCTGGTGAGATTTTTTAATCTTCCGCCGTTCCTGTGGAAGATGAACCTGTCTTGATCCATTTAGATATTGGGCTGTCAAAGACTCCTGTGAATTCAAAACAACATCAGGCGTTCCCTCGGTCACAATTGTACCACCGTGCCTCCCAGCCCCGGGTCCCATATCAATCAGATAATCGGCGTTTCTGATAACCTCCTCATCATGTTCAACAACAATCACGGTATTTCCCAAATCTCTCAGCTGCTTCAGGGTTTCCAGTAATCTTGAGTTATCACGCTGATGAAGTCCTATGGTTGGTTCATCCAAGACATAGGTGACCCCAACCAGCTTGGCTCCAATTTGGCTGGCCAGACGGATTCTCTGTGCTTCTCCCCCAGACAGGGAACCGGTCGCCCTGTTTAAGGTCAGATAACTTAAGCCCACATTATTAAGAAATGCCAGTCTGTCCAGTACTGCCTTTTTTATCGGCTCGGCAATTTTCTGCTTCTCTCTGGGCAGGTTGAGATTATTAAAAAAAGTCACGGCCTGTTCAATATTCATTTCAGTAACCTGGTGAATATTAAGATCATCGACTTTGACAGCCAGCATGTCTGCTTTCAACCGCTGTCCGTGACACACCGGACAGGGTAGCGAGGTCATGAACTCATGAATTTTATCTTTCTGTGAGTCGGAGTCAGTCTGCAAAAAACGCCGCTTCAGATTGGGAATGATCCCCTCAAACCCGAATCGATTCCCTGATTGGTCTTCTCCGAAAAGAATCTGTCTTTGAATTTCCTCCGAGATATTTTGCCAGGGGGTATCTAAAGAAATATCAAACTGCCGGGCCAGCCAGCGGACTGAACCTTTGTAAAACCGACCCAAACCTGAGCCGCATCGCTTCCAGGCTTTTATGGCTCCATCTGCCAGGCTTAATCCCGGTTCGGGGATTACCAACTCAACAGCAGGCTCCATTAAGGTTCCCAGCCCCAGGCATTCCGGGCATGAGCCAAAAGGGCTGTTGAATGAAAATGCCCTGGGAGTTAATTCCTCAAGCACAGTTCCGTGCACCGGGCATGCAAATTTTTCACTATAGGCAACTTCAACGGTTTCCTGACTATCAGGTTCGTCAATCAGGGCAATCATCAGACCATCACCCAGTCTTAATGCCGTTTCAACGGATTCCGTCAAACGACTTCGTGCATCATCCTTTAATGCAATTCGGTCGATAACCGCTTCAATATTATGTTTGAAGTTTTTTTGCAGTGGTTTCACCCCTTCAATCAGTAGAATCTCTCCATCAATCCTCAAACGGGTGAATCCTTCTCGTAACACATAATCCAGTACCTCTTTGTGTTCCCCTTTTTTTCCACGCACCAACGGCGTCAGAATCTGCAGTCGTGTTTTGGGAGGAAATTGGAAGAGGTGGGTAACAATATCCTCAACAGATTGGGCATCAATAGGTTTTCCACAAATATGGCAATAGGGCGTTCCCGTGCGGGCAAAAAGAATCCTCAGATAATCATAAATCTCGGTGGTGGTGGCTACTGTCGACCGGGGAGTGGATTTTCCTGTTCTCTGTTCGATGGAAATTGTTGGAGTCAATCCCTCAATGCTCTCCACAGCCGGTTTTTGTAACTGATCGAGAAACTGCCGGGCATATGCCGAAAGAGATTCGACGTACCGCCTTTGACCTTCCGCATAGATCGTGTCAAAAGCCAGGGATGATTTCCCGCTCCCTGACAACCCGGTTATCACTACCAGTTCATTCCTGGGAATATCCACATCAACGTTTTTTAGATTGTGTTCACTAGCCTTTCTAACGCTGATAAATCCCGGCTTAAAACCTTTCAATTCCTTGCTTTTCAAATCGCTGTGCTATCCTATATTCATGACAAACCGAACCGTCTCTTTAAAATTGTCCTTAAAAAATCCATTATTCATCGTTGGCAGGCAAGTTTCAACTCAATATTTTTATTCCTGTCTAAACCACTGACATTTAGGAATTGAAATTATCTGAGCAGATCCTGTGGAAAAGGCTGTAAATCCGTCACCAAAAAATCAATCGAACGCGAAAAAATTTCAAACCAAAAAGCGGTGAATACTGATTGGAGGATTTATGTCTTATTTTAAGTGGATATAATCTTTGAATTCCCGAATAATAAGTGTTTATTTACTGTTTTAGAACAATAGGACTTTTACTCTACCGTTTTGCCGGGTCAGATGCTCAACCATCCCTACATGGCGATTCCAGCGGGCGATTGAGATGAAATCGGGGCTAATGGTATCTTGACTTTTTAAAAAGGTTAAGGTTTTAATGTAATCAGGTTTATATGCTTCCGGAATAATGTACACACTCCATATATGGCTTAATTATGACTCCTATCTTATCTGAATTTATTAAATTGGATGGCATTGAAAGTCTGAGTTATTTCCCCAATTTCCTTTTTGTAATCCTAACTCTGGCACTGATTTGGGTAAGTAAAAAAGCATTTGATCTCTTTTCCAGCTATCCTCTTGGATACCAGTTGGTTAAAGCAGATAACAAGGCAATTGCCATCACTTTTGTGGGTTATCTGGGGGGAGTCGTGATTGTGCTCGAAGGAGCCCTGGGAGGCATGCATACTGATCTGATATCACATCTTGTCGAAGAAACCATTTGGGGATTGATTGGGATTCTACTGTTAAATCTGGCAGGTAAGATGAATGACCGGTTAATTCTTCGTTTTTTTGATAATAGAAAGGAGTTGGTAGAAAACAGGAATGTGGGTGTTGGGGCTGCAATAGCCGGAAGTTATATTGGAAGTGCGGTTATTATTCGCAGTATCATTATTGGAGAACCATTGGGCTGGGTTTTTGAAATCTCATTAACTCTCTTCTATTTTTTCCTCGGCCAGTTTGCTTTTTTTATTTTCAGCATTCTATATCAAAAGGTTACTGCATACAATTTCCATGAGGAGATTGAAAACGGCAATGCAGCCGCTGGAATCTCTTTTGGCTTTAATCTGGCCGCGATCGGTATTTTACTGGCGATCCCCATTCGACTGTCCTACTCCCTGGTTTCGTTTTTTGTCTGGTTTATTTTGGGCGCCGCAGTGATTGCTTTTTTTCGATTTGTCATGGACAGAATGATCATCCCTTTAGAAAAATTGGATGAAGAGATTCATAAGGATAAAAACTGGGGAGTCGCCTTTCTTGAAGGTTGTTTTGCTATCGCGGCGGTTATCTTTCTCCAGACAATATTCTCCTAGACAGATTTAATATGGATCCTAACTATGTTCCAATATTGAAAACTGGCTTTTTGCCCTTTTCATGAAACAATATTGTTGACAATTCATGGTGACCAATTGTCACGTCTTGTATAACTGACATAGTAAGGCAAATATACTATTACCCGTTTAACCTTTAATCATGTCCGATTCAAAGACCATCTCGTTAGATGCATTCAGAAAAAAAAAGCAGAAGGAAGAGGCGGAAAAGCCTTACCTGGGAACCTTGGTTTGGCTTTACTGTCGCGTCTGTGAGACAATCGAATATACCGAGGTTGTAGCGCCCCATGGAAGAACACACAAATGCGGGACGATTGTTGAGGAGGTTGAAGTCCCACTTGATCTTAGGGCTGAATATACCTTAACCCAATTTAACCTAGAGAAGATCAACGGACTTTTACATAAAAATAAAGAATCCAGACTTCGCAAGCTGATATCCAAATCTCTTGATAATGCTCTGATGGCCCTCAAGCAATCGGAAGAAAATTATATCTCGCGACTTCACCTCGCAGCCGGGTGTCAAATTCCTGTTTATCCGGGAAGTCTCAAAGATCTGGAAAAGCAACTGCCCATTAAGGAGATTAATAAACTGGGAATGTTGATCTCCGACTTCAGATTTGAACCGGAAAAAAGGTTCCTTAAAAATAAAAAACAATAGCGAATCCCCGTACTATCTGATAAACTTGTCCCAACCCTGCAATTATTTTGAAACAACCCATTAATAAACTAAAGAAATCAGTATGAGTGTGAAATCCAATAAAACGCTGAACGCCATTGCTAAAATTATCTGTGAGTGTTCAAAAGAAGTATTAGATTCCGTAACAGGAAAAGACGTATTTTATTCAAAAACAATTCAAAAGGTACCTGTCATTCATCTCAGACCTGATATCGGCTGTTTTGTCCTGTTCAGTGGAGACTATGCCGGACTGATGATCATGAATTTCAGGGCTGAAGCGGCGATGTCCATCTATCGCAATCAAATGTTACAGATGGGTATTCCGGAAGAGGAATTGGCCATTGAGTACACTGCGGATGAAGTGGTAGACAGTATTGGCGAAATTATCAATCAGATTATTGGAACAGTGAGGCGTAGAATCGAAGAACGCTACGAACTGGTCGCAACCAATACCCAGCCCAAGGCAATTGCATTAACGACCTCCATTGTCTTAACCATTGATGCTCCGGAATTTGATAAAGACCTTTGTAGAAAACTATCTTTTAAAATAGAAGGACAACCTTTCCACATCGAAGTCTCCATGGAGAAAACAGAATTTGATTCAATTGATGGCAGTAATATCCATGACGATAAAGGCAGGGTATCCAAATCATCCAAAGATATTAATATGGATTCCTACCGGGAGGCTGCTGCAAAATCAGATGCGGCTCCAAAATCAACCAGCAACCAGGACATCGATTTTGATGCCCTGATGAGGGAGAACTCCTGATAGTACCGGCTGTCTCAATCATTGCATCGAATAAGAGATAATTTCGAATCCTTTAATAGTTAGTTCATTTTCTGAGGGATAAATAACTTCAACAATCGCTTCGGTGGTGACAATCACTTCGCTCACCGCCACGGAGAAGCTGATTGACAGATGTTTAGTCTTGCCGGAGAATAGGCCATGCTCATCGCCATTGAAGGTTATTCCCTCATTCTCCAGCATCTTCTTCCAAGTATAATCCTTATTATCGATTGGAAGGGGGAACCTGATTTTGGGGTCTAAAACCCCTCCTAACTCCTCATCATACCCCAACTCTTCATCTCGTTCTTTTAAGATATTTCTAATCTTTTCCTTATTTTCAAAAACGGCAGAATATCCTTCCACATCCTTAAAAGAATTCAAAAATTTCTCTAACTCATCATCTTTATCATTATATGCATGTGTTGCCAGATTGATATCAATGAATTGTTTTTCCGACGATTTATCGATTAAAAAAACCCTGAAGTTATCCCAAATATTCTCATGGGTCAGCCCCAGCTCTTGAAAAGGCGGAATCAGCTTTACCTCAGACAATCGGTCCAACCCTCGGTTCTTTACTATAAACTCAGGGTTCATCTCCTGGTATCCCTCATAATTATCAGAGAAAAACTGGTCATCCGGGTCCGTATCCCAATCAGTCCAATCATTGATTGCACTTAAGACAGGATTAGTATCTTCAATATCAAGAGGGATATCAAATTCATCTTTTTCCTTCCGTAATTTATTGATTATATTTAAAAATACCCGGGGCCAGGGATCATCCGGCCGGAATCTCCGGTTCAGGTTAAACAGATGATCAATGGGTTTAATCTCATTAATCTGAAAATACTGGTTATTGTTAAAGGGAATAGGAACTCCTTTCCAACTGGTTGTGTTTTGGATCACAAACGCCAATTTTTTTGTCCTGATCGTGATCAGAATTGCCCTGAATATGGAGCGAGACAATGTCTCGGCCTGGAACCGCTGCAGGCTGTTGGCAAGATGAGCGGTTTCCACACTCCTGTTTTCGAATGTCTTCATCAGGGCAATGGAGAGAATCAGAATAATCGACAGGGTCATTAGCAGGGCAACACCGGTCTGTCTTACTCCTCTTTCAGACATCATTATCTCCAGGTAACACCGTTGCCCATATAGGGACGAATATTGATTTGCAGATCTGTTTTATATTCTTCACCATCGTCACTCTTTAATGTCAAACTGACCAGGATGCCGGTGGGCAGTTTATCCTCGCTGTTTTTCGTTTGTTCGAATTTACTGGCATCCCATTCATCCAGTGGTTCCTCCTCGGTTCCTTTGTAGTATTGAACATTAAAAGAGATCAGGTTCTGTGACAGGGTATGAGTTATGGAGCGTTCTCCTTCGGTTATATCCGGATCGATATAAAACTCCTCTCTCCGTTTAAAAAGGTACCGTTGATTTTCATCCTCCTCCAATAAATAGCCAACTTCATGGATCTCCGGATCTGCTTCAAAATTTAGTGACCGTTGAAACCTGGATGTGTTATTGACATGCAGGTACAATTTATCCGCATCATTTTCGCCAGACTTTTCATCGATACCGTAAACCCCGCTTTTTCGGAGATCCGATGTATTCTGGGGATCTGTCATGAATTGATCCAGATACACAACCGATTGAATGTCGGTGCGAATGATCCGCTCCAGTATTCTGGCTTCCTGCCGTAATCTTGTTATGGATTCCATGCGACGTCCCTGCTGATGAAACTGGAAGAAGGAGGTCAGCAGAATTCCCATAATCGCCGAAAAGAGAGTCAGTGTTACCAGCAATTCCATCAACGTAAACCCAAGTACAGGGGTATCGTTTGGTTCTTTTACTTCATGCAGCCCAGACTTGATATTCAGACTCATTTCACCTCACCAAAGATGGAGTCTTCGAATGATTGAATTCCCTTGCCTCCGCCTACATTCCAGGAAATCCGATAGGTGATCTTTTTTACCGGAACCATTCCCATGAAATTCTCTTCAACAATTTCCCTTTCCCATTGATCCCCGGCCAGAGGATGACCACTCGGGAAAACTCCGTTTTCGGCATTGAACGTTTCAACTGAATAGGTTCGTTCAATCCTCAGCAATTCATTGATGACCTCTTTGTGCACCAGGGATAGTTTCTTTGTCTTCTCTAAGAAAAAAGCTGATTCACCCTGGGATTGAACAACCACAGCCAATAATGTAGCCAGCAGGGAAAATGATATCAGGACTTCAAGAAGAGTAAAGCCCCTCTCTTTTATTGAGGATTTCATGCTAAACCCATGATTCCAGCGTTTATAAAGGTTTTTCCTGGCCGATGGAGATATCTCCCATGATATTTTTTATGGTCAGGATAATGGAGTTCCTGTTGTCCTTCAATTTCAAGGTAAACAGATCGACAAAGCCTGAAGAGTCGATGCGAAAATAATAGGTTTGTCCAAAAATCTTATCAAACTCCAGTTTTTCAACTCCAAATTTTGATTGGATCTCAGGTTCTGCGTCTGGGGTAACCGCCACAAACTGAATAGGAGGTGGCAACACAATTGGAGCACTGTACTTTTGATGAGGACTCTTATCCTGGGAGTCTGTTGCGCTTATCGTATAAACGGCATACTCGGATTTTTTCAAATCGAAAACCAGTTGATAACTCTCATTTTGGAGAATGGCCTGCATTTTCAGATCACCAATGATCTGAGCTATTCTTTGGGTTTCTTTTTTTAAGGCGCTCTCAAAGAAATTGGAGAACATTGGCAAAGAAAATCCAAGCATGATGGTCATAAGCAGCAGCACCACACTCAATTCCAGCAGGGTGAAAGCCGATTGATAAATCCTGGATTTTACCATGATCTAGTCTAAAACGATGTCCGCATTCATCCCCTCACCTCCCTCTTCGCCATCCGCTCCCAGACTTTTAATCACGATGATACTGCCATCAGACTGGAAAGAATAATCGTGATTCCAGGGATCTTTTGGAACGATTGAACTTCTCAGATAAGGTCCCCGCCAGTTCTCGGGAATCACACCAACCTCCGGTTTGTTTAACAAAGCTTCCAGTCCTTGTTCGGTGGATGGATAAGTGGAATTATCCAGATGATACAGATCCAGAGCGGAAACAAGACTCTTCATCTGAATTTTCGCCTGATCTATTTTTGCTTCGTCCAACCGGCTGAAAAGGGCAGGGCCTACAATTGCAACAATGCCGGCCATGATCACAATAACAATCATAATTTCGATGAAGCTGAATCCCTGATGGATCTCCTGGTTTTGAAGCACCGGTTCGCATCTATTTTTTTCCATAACCAACCTTCTAAAAGAATTACCATTCATAATTAAACCAATTTTATTAATCTCAATATTGATGATATCAAGCAATTAAAATACAGCCCGGGAATATTTGCCCATACTTAAAATTGCACAACAATGGTTTGGCTTTCAAATATGGACTTTGACAAAATAAATAATACAATTGTACCTGAACTGATTTAAACAGGATAGTCTATCGATTACAATAGCCTACTTTGATAAAATTGCAGCTTTCGGTTTCACTCTTGCATTTCACCAGCTAATCACACGGCAAATTGCATCAGACAGGCGTTCCGTAAATAGAGTTCTTTTGCTTTTGTTAATATCCTGTTTTGGAATTACAGATTTATTAATTCAGATAGCATATCATTTGCATTGAATCGTATAGGCAAAAACCATAAAATTATAATCCAAACCTAATAAGATTGCACCCAATGAAACCATCTCGCTTTCTAACTATACCCGTCTTGATTATCTTCCTACTGGTGACCATTCAGCCCTGTGTTTTTTCCCAAGATATTAATTACCTGGAAGACGAGGGGGATTCCCTATGGGAAGAACAACAATTTCTGGATGTTACCGGTCAGGAGTTCCAGACGGAAGATGCTCAATACGTTGGAGAGGAGGAGATTCAGGCTGCGGAAGATGCGGCAAAAAAAGCAGGCATACCCAGTATTGACCTGGCAGCTGCATTGGAAAGAGATGTGCAGATGCTCCCGGATAATATTTTGTACGGCGTAGGAACAGGAGCCATGCTAGGGGGTTGGCTGGCATTGGTGCAAGGAAAAAATGCAAGAGAGAATGTAAGTTATGTTACAATCGGCATCCTATTGGGAGCCCTTCTGGGAGTTTCCATTGGAAATAAAACACTCTTTATCAGTTCAAGCACACCCCTGGATAACAATGAAGCTCTAACCCCGCAAAATGTTTCGGCAGAGCGAAACGACGGATTTAATCCCAGCTTTTTTATAACCCCCCAAATGGCGAAATTCGATCTGCAATTTAACTTTTAGAAGCAATGATGGGCAACGAGTAGCCCATCCTACTAATCTCTGCAATTTTCTGACCGGACACTACTGAGTTTATCTGGGTTAAACAAGATCGATAAGCAACGGAGAAATTAACCTTCGACTTCCAATGATTTTTTCACCCTCGACAGATTCTCGCTAAGTGCTTCCCATTCAGCCATGGAGACGGACAGCTTTTTATCAAGTTCCGCCTTCTTTTTCACTTCCTGTTCCAGTTCCCGTTTCTTCTCCTCCTTATAGATCTCCTCTTGAGATAATCGTTCTTCACAAACAGACAACTGTTGCTCTATTCCTGCAACCTCCTTCTCTTTGGCCGTAACCTGCCTTTCAAGGCTGGATTTTTCCTTTGAAAGTTCCCTCCACTCCTGATTCTGTAGTTTTTTCTCTTTTTTATCTTTCTTTTTTCTGTTTTCCAGTCGGACACTGGTTCTGTCAAAATAGTCAAACCCTTTTTTCTCCAGAAACTCATGGTAGGTTCCTTTGAACAGTTCATAACCGTCATGTCTCAGTTCCAGAATGGATGTAGCAAAGGTTTCGATGAACCGTCGATCATGACTTACACAGACAATACTTCCTTCATATTTCTGCAGGGATTCGCTAAGTGACTCCAACGACTCAATGTCCATATGATTGGTGGGCTCATCCAATAGCATAAGATTCGGTCTTTGCAACATCAGTCGCGAAAAAATAAGACGGGCCGATTCTCCCCCGCTGAGGGAATCCGTATCTTTATCAACATCATCCCCCTGGATAAGAACCCGGGCCAATAATCCTCGAATGGTGCCAATGGTTTCACCGGGAGCAAAAGAATACAGCCACTCAAAAGGAGTTGAGCCGGAAGGAATCATCTCACGATGATCCTGGGGGCAATATCCCGGGTGAACCTCATATCCTTGTTCAATGCTTCCCTTGGTCGCCTCAACAGTACCTACCAGCATTTTTAACAAGGTGGATTTCCCAATTCCGTTTGCTCCGATAACGGCAAGTTTTTCTCCCCGTTCCAGTTTTATAGAAAGATCTTTGATAACCTGATGTTCTCCAAACGATTTGGAAAGATTTTTTAGGGTGAAGATGATTTTCCCGGAGGGTCGAATGATATCGAATGAAAAATTGGGAGACTTTCGGGAGGATCGTCTGATGACAATCTCTTCCATTCGATCCAGTTGTTTCATTTTACTGTTAGCTTGTCTGGCCTTGGTTGCCTTCGCCTTGAATCTGGTGACAAACTGCTTTATTTCATCCTTCTTTTTCTCCTGTTGGGTGATCTCTTTTTCCTTTTGTGTCCGCTCCAACTCTTTGGATTCTACAAACTGGTCATAATTTCCTGTATAGACTTTGATGGTCTCATAATCAATATCAACAATGTGTGTGCTGATACGGTTCAAGAAATACTGGTCATGGGAGATGATGAGACAGGTTCCTTTGAATTTACAGAGATACTCCTCTAGCCAGATGATTGACAAGAGATCCAGGTGGTTGGTGGGTTCATCCAGAAGCAGAAAATCCGGCTCGCTGAAGAGACATTGTGCCAGTAAAACCCGCAGTTTATATCCACCGGAGAGAGTATTCAGCGGATCATTTTGTTTCTCTACCGAAATACCGAGTCCGGATAACAACTCAGCTGCTTCCGGTTCGGCTTCATATCCTTTTTGATCCGCAATCTTCATCTCCAGTTCAGCCAGTTTCTGCCCGTTTTCCTCGGAGACATCCCCCATTTCTGTCAGCTTCTGCTTTTCCTGTAGTGCCTTCCATAAATCCAGTCGACCCATTAAAACAACATCGAGAATCGAGACAGTATCGTAGAGATATTGATCCTGCTGCAAAACACCAATTTTAAGCGCCGGAGAGTATTCAATCTCGCCTGCTTCCGGGTGTTGCTCCCTGGCGATCAGCTTCAACAAAGTAGACTTTCCTGAGCCATTTGCCCCTACCAGTCCGTATCGATTTCCCTTATTCATCTGCAGGGTAACATTCTCAAAAAGAACCTGACGTCCAAAATGAATGCCCAGCTTGTTTAGATTGATCATACTGTTAAAAACCCTTGATTCGCGGTGATTATCAAATTTTTTGCCTCAATCATATGATTCTTTCAAATACCACCCAAAGCTTCAATGGGATTCATCAATGAAGACAGCTAAAGTATGCCGGCTCACAAAAAAAAGTGTTGAGAAATTATTTTTAGATCTTTTTATCGGGGACGTTTACTTTTCCTGTGTATTCTGGTAGGGCCTGCCACTCGATTGAAAACGGAGAGATCCTTCTCAGGGATAACGGGGCACCTCAACTCCCCTGTCAGATCCGATAATTATTGATAATTGAATCCACTGCTAAAAGTATTATAATGTTCAATTTAAGGCTTTTAGCTCAATAATCGAAAAACATAGAAATCCTGATCCGCTGTCATGCCGGCTCCCCAGTCAAGCTAAGGACAGTCTCTATCCCATAAGCGCTTACTTAAGCAAATATTACCAAGAGCAAGGATTGTGGTAGGGCTGGGTTACATCCCCGCCAGAACCAACTCAAGGGCGGCCATGTAAGGCCGCCCTACCGTTTTGAAAAATTGAATTTTGTCTTGAAAATATCCTTATTTAAACGGTTATAGAATTTGATCCAGCATCCATTGAAATTTAACCAAAAATCTAAAAACATGAATCCCGGCTTGGTGAGGCACGAGGCTCGCAGTGCCGAAGGGAATGACAAGAAAATCTACTTTTCGAAGTGGACTCATAATCGTTTTATCCAGTACAAGCGCATAATCAGTTAATTATCAAGGATAACCGCCTGAATTTATCTGTGTCTTAAAAAGAGACAGGTCTTATGGTTTAAATTCAGTCAATTAAATGTAAAATCTGTTGACTGATTCTATTTTTTATTTAGAAATTGTGGTAGAGTGAAATCAAAACCGGTCATAAACCGTTTTAATATAACAACACCAATAACCATAATCTAAACAGGAGTAACTATGCAATCGATGCCAAACTATGCGCGACCAATACCGGCGTCCCAGGTTTCAGTGCCGGAACGGATGGCTTTCTTAAGAAAAGTATACGGATTGCTGGCTATCAGCGTTTTACTGGCCGGTGCCGCTTCATGGATGACCTTGAACAATGAGGCTTTTCTGGTTACCGTTGCCAGCAATTATATTCTTTTTATTGTGGCCGAATTTGCAGCCATTTTCTTTGCCTTCTGGGCAAGAAAAAAGGAAAACCTGGGACTCATCGCTCTTTTTACATTTACCATTTTAACCGGAATCACCACGGCTCCTGTCCTTCTCAGATATACAGGAAGCACCGTCACCAATGCCGCTTTTTTGACAGGCATAACGTTTCTGGGGCTTTCCTTTTATACCATTCGCTCCAAGAAGGATTTTTCCTTTATGGGAGGGATGCTGACGACAGGGCTGATTATCCTGATCGTCGGTGGGCTACTGAATGCCTTTCTATTTAAGAGTTCCGCCTTTTCATTTCTCTACTCCGCTGCCGGGGTTTTTATCTTCAGCGGATTTATTATCTATGATACGTTTAATATCCTGAATCGTTACCCAACGGATGAGTATATCTCCGCAACACTATCCCTCTACCTGGATGTCTTAAACCTCTTTTTGATGCTGCTCCACCTCCTGGGCGGCAACCGGGACTAATTTTAAAGAGACCGGGCATCCGGTCTCTTTTTAAAAACACACCTGTCAGTTTAAACGCCCATCAAATACCATCCAAGATCATCGCTGATTATTCCCGATAATAACTCTCATTTTTGATCAGCTCCTCCGGTTTAAATAATAACATACGTTCGTTTTTTCTTGACTTGTCAACTCCCTTCAATTGGAGCAACAGCAATTTTTTTTAAATATATTTATAGAATTCATTTTATATTTAATAAACAGTTGTAATTAATAGCCAAACCAAATTTATCTTTTTAGTGTTCAGATATTTTTTGCTTTTTTTGATTGACAATTTTTAGGGAGTTCATTAAGGCTAAAAGCACGAATGAAATGAAACAAGGCAATGGCCGAGATTAATTTCTTTGTTTAGTCGTTCAATTGTTCTGAAATGACCTAACGGGGCGTTTTTCATAAAAATAAGAAAGGAGAGAAAGATATGTTTAAAAAGCTATTAGTTACAACATCATGTATGTTGGCGATGGCGACAGGAGCGTTTGCTGAAAAGCTGACGCAAGCTCCTGTTGATTTTGAAATATACGGATCATTAAATTCGCTTTATAAAAGCCAGACCAGTTATCGAGCCGGTCTTCTGGATTCCCAAGACAGGTTTGAAGCTGCAGGATTTGAAGGTGCCGGAAATGCATACAGGGACGGGGCAAACAACCGGGCTTCTCAAAATGTCCGTGCCAAAGGCGCACTCACCATGGTCGCCAAAGCCGGTGAAAACGATTATGAAGGTACCAAATGGTACAACATGATCAGTGTTATGATCCTGAAAATGGATGCCAATGATCCTGACGAGGAAGATGGTGAGTCCTTAGATGGTCATGGTGGAGACGTTGTTAGTTTGGGCGATGTTTGGGTGCGCTATGCTCCCTTCGCCTTTCTGGGAATAAAGGTTGGAACACAGACCGTTGCAGGAACAGCTCCGGCAGCAGCTACAGGTTACCAATTTGCAGGTGACCCGGACGGCGATTTTGTATACTACACCGTCAGTGTTGTTGATGAAAAACCAGGCGTCACGTTTGATCTGCACCTCTCAAAAGACATTGAATTCGGTTTTGGAATGCTCCAGGGAATGGGTGATTTTTCCAGCATCGTATCCGGAGGAAAATCCGAAGAGGCTACCAACACTGTATTCTGGTTTAATGGAAACTTTGGTTTTCTTGAGGCAAACCTTGGCTATCAGTCCGTATCGGTTGGTGGATCTGAAGACGAAGGTGGAATTCCAAAAAACTGGAAGCATGAATATACACACACCATGATGAACTACATGTTGAAACTCAACATTGGTGGTTTTTCTCCCTATTACACCGCTCAGCAAGCTTCTGGCGAAAAAGTATCAGCTAATGTATATGCTGGATTGAATACAGCGCTGACGGCGGCAGGATTGACTACCCTCAACAATAATACCAGTGGAAACGAAGTAGAAGGATTGTTCCAGACTGTCGGGATTATCGTTGATCTGGAAGATTGGGGAAAAGTAGCAGCTGATTATACCATGATAGGTGACGCAAAATGGGGTGAAGAGAAATCACTTACAGTGGGTACTGAAGCTGCAACCTGCTCACATTTCAACTGGAAATATCAGATCACCGATAGCAGCAATATCACATTCTTTTATAATCATCTTGGCACAAGAGACGATGATAAGTTACGTGAGGACATTCAAACCATGCAGAACAACGTAGCAACTGCGAAAGCATTGGGACTTGATCAAACATCTCCTTCCACGTACCAGGGACTCGTCCAAACACAAACATTACTCGAAAGTATTCCGTTTTCATCCACTCAATCAATCGGAATTGAATTATCAATGACCTTTGGAAACTAAAATTACTTTTTGAAAACTGAAATCAAAGATTTTATAAAAGAGGATATTATGAGAAAAAACTGGAAAACAATGCTAACGCCCTTCGTTACCTTAGGAGCAGCAGCAATATTTTTAGTATCCGGATGTACATCCGAAGGTACTGATACGGACACAACCGGAACAACAACGACTGTAGCGTCTGTTGCAGCTAACACGGCAACTTACAAGGCTGCCGGGTACAGAACGTTTGCGACGGAATGTTATCAGGAAGGTTCTTTAGGTGGAACGGATCTTTATAAGCAGAACTATCTGTTTATTAAGGATACAACAACGGCTTCCCCGATTGCTGGAAGAACGGGTGGTGGCACATCGGCAGTGCTTCAGTCAGCTCCAAATGACGCTTCTGCAGATTTTGATTTAAAAATGGTTAATTACACCTTGTTGGAATGTAGTTCTCAACCGTTGATAACTCAAACGATCTCTGCACTGGCAGATTTAACTGCGGATTCTCAAAATGTTGTTGAAACTGATAATTCCATTGAAAGTATGAAGGATCTAAGAATTCATATTTCTGATGTAACTATTACTCCTGGTTCTGCAGCTGTTGTTTACAGCTTTCTTACATCCACCAACCGTGATCTTTCCAATGATCTTGGAGATGATTACAATATTCTAAACAAAGATAGTAGCTGGTCGGCCAATGGTTTTTGTGGCTTAATGACATGGTCAGTTGGCAAGGCGTCTAATCCAATGCTGCCGGGAGAAATACCATCAGGCGATACAACTGCCGACAGCGGAAAAGATTTAATATATGCCATGAAAGGCGGTTTGGGAAGTTGCGCACTAGCGCCGGTTGGGGACACATCAATGGATGTAAGTTATTTGCTCTCACAAGCCTACGGGATTGCAACTGCCAAAATGTTCGTTATTGATACCATCGGTTTTAATACGACTGAAGCATCCGACTTATCCACAAATGATGCAACTAATGACCGTTTTTTCTGGGATGAACTGACGACAATCTGGCTGACCGGTCTTGGAGATTTGGGATTGGGAACTTATGACGCAGGTGGAGTTGGCGCAGGTTCAGTCAAAAACATCGATCTCGGCATGCAGCCAAGTGCTCACTATTTAGGAGACACACGCTACAAATATGTAAAGCAATAAAAAGAAGTATCCGCGATAAGTAGGTTATTAATAGAACTACTGATAAAAAGACAGCTTCTAATTCAGAGGCTGTCTTTTTTATTTTCTTCTTGATTTTGTAAGTATCTAACAATCAAACTGCTTATTCCAATCTTCGATCCTGTCTTTCAGGTTATCAATCAGACCGGCGGTATCACCTTCCAGTTTTACCGAAAGGATCTGATCGCCTTGGATAACGGCGTTGACAATGTCCTGATCCTCACTGGTCAAAACCTCGCCAAAAACCGTATGTTTGCCATTCAACCATGCAGTGGGGCCGTGAGTAATAAAAAACTGACTACCGTTGGTGCCTGGTCCGGCATTGGCCATGGACAGTCTACCCGGTTTGTCATGTTTCAGTTCCGGCAGGCATTCATCTTCAAATCTGTATCCTGGTCCACCGCGACCATCTCCCTGGGGGCATCCTCCCTGGATCATAAAATCTTCGATGACACGGTGAAAGGTTAAGCCATCGTAAAATCCCCTTTGTACCAGATTGACAAAATTAGCAACCGTTACCGGGGTTTTATCTGCAAACAGCCTCAAGTTGATGGTCCCCTTACTGGTTTCCATTCTGGCCAGGATCTCTTTAGTTTCTGACATGTAGTTTTCCTTAAATTATGGATATTATTTGATTCGCTTTTGTTTTTAACTTGATCAATCTTACAGACCAAAAAAATGACTGGCAGCTGTTCGGCTCGCCTGCATATTGTGTGATAATTCAAAAAACCGTCTGTGTTTTTCCAACCATGAGCAAGGATTATGGTAGGGCGGCCTTACATGGCCGCCTGTTAAAGGACAAAGGCGGCCATGTAAGGCCGCCCTACCGTTGAAAAATAGAATATTCATCAAAAATGTTTTACTGACGCTCACGGAGTTTACACAAAACGGTTCGAACAAAAGCGATGTTCACTTAAAAGATCTATTTTCATTTATATATCGGTTTCTTTCAAGCGGTTTGTCCTTGATAATAAGATCTGGCAGATGAGATGGTATTATTAGCACCCGTATTCTTTGACTTTATGGTTAGAAATCATGATCTGTCCCCTGTGTAAACATACCAATCTGTACCTTTATCACCAGGATAAAAAGCGTTCCTATCAATACTGCAATACCTGCCACCTGGTATTCGTTCCCCCTGAATTTTTACCATCACCCCAAGAGGAGTATAAACGCTACCAACTCCATCAGAATGATACCGGCAGCGAGGGTTACGTTCGTTTTTTAAACTCTTTCATTGCTCCCTTAAGGAGGAGGTTGCCTCCAAACTCAAGGGGACTTGATTTCGGTTCCGGATCCGTTCCCGTTTTAACTTATCTGCTGCAGGAAGAGGGATTTGAAGTAGAAAACTATGATCCCTATTTTTTTAACCGAAGATCTGTTCTGGAAGGGAAGTATGATTTTGTCACTTGTGTGGAAACAGCCGAACACTTTTTTAATCCAGCCGAGGAGTGGGGACTCATTTCAAGGTTGGTGAAACCCGGAGGATGGATCGGGGTAAAAACGGAGATGATAACGGAAAAGACCGATTTTGCCTCCTGGCATTACAAATCGGATATCACCCATGTCTGTTTTTATTCAAGGTTAACCTTTGAATGGATTGGCGGCAGATACAATCTTTCACCGGAGTTTGAAGGGAATTCCATGGTGTTTTTAAAGGTTGGAACCGAGAAGCAGATCAGCCTTTAAAGAATGGTGTCCCTGAAAATCTTTTCCTTGTAATATTTCAACTCTTCAATGGATTCCAGAATATCCTGCAGAGCGGTATGAGTATTTGACTTTTTAAATTTCGGAAGTTCCGGATACCAGCGGTAGGTCAATTCTTTGACGCTGCTGACATCTATATTACGATAGTGTAGGAATTCATGCAGACGAGGCATATACTGTGCTAAAAAGTTACGGTCCTGATGAATGCTGTTGCCGCATAGAGGAACTTCACCCGGGTTTATATGCTGTTTGAGAAATTCCAGGGTTCTTTCTTCAGCCTCAAATTCATTGATTTGTGATACTCGTACCCGTTCGGTCAGACCGGACTTCCCATGATGTTCCTGACACCAATCGTTCATATCACCCAAAACCTTATCCGCCTGATGGATTACCAGCTCCGGTCCCTGTTCAACTACATTTAAGGCAATATCGGTGATAACGGTGGCTATTTCCAGAATTTTATCTTCGGCAGGAATCAGCCCGGTCATTTCCAGGTCCATCCAAACCAATAAATTACTATTATTCATTGTTAATTTTTATCTCAAATGATTATAGACTTTCCATTTCCTTCTGACTGTCTTCAGCCCTGATAACCTCACTGATTCTGATTCCATATCGTTCATTCACCACCACAATTTCACCACGGCACATCAATCGGCCTCCAATCAAGACATCCATCGGCTCACCGACTACTTTCTCGAATTCAATAACAGAACCGGCTTTCAAGAGAAGCACTTCCCGCATCGATTTTTGCACCGAACCGATTTGAGCCTGCATACTGAGAGGAACATCGTGAAGATAATCCACTTCACCGTGGGGAATCTCCTCCTCATCCTCTTGACCCTTCATTGATTTTCGGGGATCTTTTTTGCTGACGCTTCCTCCAAACAGGTCATCATCAAGATCAAATTCTTCAGCCATTATCTTATCCTGCTAAAAGGTTATTATTTGAAAAAACAAAAAATGTGCGATAATTTGAGTTTACAGAATCCTTCATTTGTTTCACTTGAGTTTATCAGTTATCGATGTTTCAGACAATTAGTCCGTTTGTATTCGCCTCTTATAAAACAAAGAAAGCAAGAAGAATTCCTTTTGAGAAATTTCAGAAGGTTATCTCAAGGTTTTTTCATTATTTAAGATTATTGACCGGAAATTGCATTAATATTGAATGAAAAACAAATAAAGTTGTATATTCTTTTAGTCATCAAATCCGAAAGGGAAGGTTAATATTTCAAAAATTCACCTGGTTTGATTATTCGCGAGCAATCAGATTTGAAAAGGTTTTACACAAGCCTTGGAAACCTGACGGTTCACTAATGCTAATTCATAATCGAGGCATCAGAAATGAAACAGATCATTCTGCTTTTTACCATATTCTTTCTATTAGGTGGCGCAGCCCAAGCCCAGAACGAATGTCCGGGAGATTCCTGCATACCTGCCGTTATTCAAGATGATTGCACAACCATGGAAAGCAATGGCTGTATTGATTGGACCAATGGGGTCATTTATGCAACCGGAATGGGGGTTCCCAATCCAGCTTTCGCCAGCCAGGCGCAAAAACGCTACTCCGCTTACCAGGCTGCCAAAACCGTTGCCCAGAGAAACCTGTTGCAAATGGTGGAAGGAATCAACATCACCTCTACCAGTACAGTGAAAGCCGGAATGCTGGAAAATGACGAGATCAATACCCAGATCAGCGGAAAAATCAAGCATGTCCTTGAGGTAGGAAAACCTCGCGAGATGAATGACGGATCAGTATGGGTTACCTTGAAGATGCACCTACAGGATATCATGTCTGTTCTGGTCAACAATCGACAATTTGAGTCCGGTGAACAAGTAGGATCATCAAACCAGGGCTTCATTCAACAATCAGCATCGTCGACAAAAGCACAACCGGCGCCCCAGAATCAACCTGTCCCGGAAGCGGATAGCCAATCGGATTCCTTATATGGTGGCGATGAAAACACACTTTACAGTGGTTTGATTATAGACGCACGAGGAACGGGGGTTGTTCCGGCAATGTCACCGAAGATTTACTCTCCCCAAGGAGATGAGGTATACGGTTCAGCTGCCGTCGATCGGGATTTTGTTCTCAAGCAGGGAATCGTCGGTTATATGAAAGATCTGGAAAAAGCCCGAGAAAATGATCGTGTTAAGGGTAATCCATTGCTGATCAAAGCTTCGTTGAAGTCCGGCCAATCTGCCGACCTCACGATATCGGCGGAAGACTCTGAATTACTGAAAAAACTGGATGCCAGCCAGGCTTTCCTGCGCGAAGCAAGAGTAATGATCGTTCTTTAGACGCTCTCTGTTTTTACTGAAGATGATTCTAATATTTTACGAGATACTGCTATTTTGTGACTTTTTCCAATAACCTTAAGAATTATCTTCTTAATATAATCGAATACGGAGTCAAATCATGAACTATGTCACCAAGATAAAGTGCCATTTATCATCTATTCTGGTCATTCTTGCCGTTTTTTTGACAGCAAGTTGTGCTTCCCAGCAACCTGCCCAGGAACGTACCAGATCTGGAAGCATGGATAATCCTCAATATCATGTTCAAAGAGGCGACGAGGCTTTGCTGTCAAAGGGGTATGAGGCTGCTCGTTCCGCTTATCAGAAAGCTTTGGATTTAGATCCGGATTTTTCACAAGCCCTCAGTGGGTTAGCGGCTGCTTCCGCTTATGAGGTATCAAAACCGGAAAGCCCCCTTAAGAATAAACAGGGGGTGTTGAAGGACGCTGAAAATAAAATTAAAAAGGCTCTTAAAACCGCAAAGAACGATAAGGACAAGGCCAGGGCTCACAGCTTCGCCATCCAGGTTTACCTGGCTCTGCAACTTCCTGAAGGGAAATGGTATGAAGAGGTGACTGATCATTTTGAAGATGCCATTGACCTGACCCCTGATGATCCCGAACCTTTCTTTTACATGGGAATAGCTGAATCAAGGCAACTGAATTATCCCCAGGCCAATAAGATGTTCCACAGGGTATTAAGCCTTGACGGAAAATACAGACAGGAAGCCAACCTGGAGCTGGAACGGATTCAAAAGGTCCAACTGGCTGCTCCCGGCAGTAAATTTGGAGCTGAAATCGCCAATGTGGAAAAAATAACACGGGCAGATGTTGCCGCGCTTTTTATTGCCGAGTTAAGATTGGACCGATTATACAAACAAAGCCAACAACCAGCGGATAGTTCCTATCAGACTCCAAAGTCTCAACAGAAGATGAATCTGGATCCCCTACAGAAATATCCCGAGGCTGTTGACATTGCAGGCCATCCTTTGGAGGATTCCATCAAGGAGGTTATTAAACTGGGAGTAAAAGGATTAAGTCCGGACCCGGCGCACAAGTTTCATCCCGGAAAAGAGATCTCACGCGCAGAATTTGCCCAGCTTAATCAGGATCTATTGATTAAGATTACCAAAGACTCCACCCTGGCAACCAAATATGTGGATGTATCCTCTCCCTTTCCTGATGTTAATGCAAATGTCTGGTATTATAATGCGGTGAGAATTGTTGTGGAAAGGGGGCTGATGCAGGTTAAAAACAAAGTGACCAACTCATTCCAACCGATGGAATCCGTTAGCGGCGCAGAAGCACTGATAACCATCCGAACCATAAAGGAGATTTTAAACTCCTATTTAAAGTAGGGTTTCCATAAGCCAAGTAATTTTGATTTCTTAACTACTTCGTAAAAATCTCGATCCTGTCATTCCGGCCTTGAGCCAATGTCATTAACTTAAGGAATTATATATTCAATTCAACCTCATAACCAGACTACGAGAAATTTTAATTTATTGCAGGGATTAACGGTAGGGCGGCCTTACATGGCCGCCTTTGGTTTCGCGCTGGCGGGAATGTAACCCCGCCCTACCGTAATCCCTGCTCTTGGTAATATTTGCTTAAGTAAGCGCTTAAGGAGGTCAAGCCCGGCGTGACAGAGGCGGAACCAGCTTTTAGCCAGTCTCTTTCCAGAATCCCTTTTCTTTGATTAAGGCAATCAAACAATCGACGGCATCCTCTTCAGCGATTCCCCTTTTCACCTGTTCCTGTCCAAAATAGAGATCGACATTGCCTGCTCCGCTGCCAACATAGCCGAAATCAGCATCCGCCATTTCACCCGGGCCATTGACGATACACCCCATTATTCCAATTTTCAGCCCGATCAGGTGAGAGGTTCTCTCTTTTATTTTTTCGGCTGCGGACTGGATATCAAAAAGAGTTCTGCCACATGATGGGCAGATGATGTAATCAGTGGTCAATATTCTGCTTCTGGTAGCCTGCAGAATGCAGACTAGTCGGTACAAGTCTTCTGAACTGATCTTTTCGGGAATTAACAGAAAATCCAACAATCCCTCGGAAAGCAAACCGGACAGGTGAGTTGAGATTACATAATCCAATGTTGCCGGAAGTTTGTATCCAACAGGAAAAGACGCTTGACCTCCAATGGCATGATAAAATCGTCTCACCTCAAATAAGGGATTATCTCCTTCGAAAGCCAATGGGCCCTGATGATCCCCCTTTTTTTCTGCCAGGTTATCATCCAAGGTTTTTATGACTGACCCCGATTCTGTATCGGGTTCGAAAGATAACCTGTTCCCAGTCTGTCGGAAAAAAAAATCGGTTTCCAGTGGCACCTCGGTGGAAGGTAACCTGATTCCGTCCGGGGAACCCAGTTTGATGGGAGTTCCCTCACCAACAATCTCTCCATTGATACTGCTGGAAGAGTTTAAAACCCTGGTTTGAAACAAATCTCGTTGCCAGAAGCCGCGATCTTTACATTTTAAAGGCTCCTCGCCAGGTGGAAACAGTTGTGATAAAAACTCCCGGGCAAAAATGATCTCATTGGCGCTTGGCTCGGTCAATGATACCCTGATGGTATCTCCAATACCATCAAGCAGCAAAACTCCAATTCCCACCAGACTTTTTATTCTCCCCATTATTCCGTTTCCGGCTTCAGTAACGCCAAGATGCAGGGGAACAGCTTTTTTTCCTTTTTGTTTTTCGATCAGCAAACGATACGCTTTTTGAACCACCACCGGGTTGGAGGATTTGAGTGATACGACAATTTGGTCGAATCCATGTTCCTCAAAAAGATCTACCATTTCCAACGCAGAATAAACCATCCCCTGGGGAGAATCTCCAAATCGTTCCATAACCCGGGAGGAAAGTGATCCTTGGTTAACACCTACTCTTAAAGCCCTTCTGGTCTGCTTTAGCTTTACAACCAATGGCTTTATGGTGTCTTTCATCCGGTCATATCCTTCTTCAAAAGAGATGATTCCGGAGCCGGATTTGGTTTGTTTTGGCTTATCGGAGTAGTTACCCGGATTGATCCTTATTTTTTCGAAGAGATCACAGGCATCAACGGCAAGGGCAGGGGAAAAATGGATGTCTGCAACCAGGGGGATGGCAATCCCTTCCTCTTTCATCAGACGTCTTATTTCAACGACGTTATCCAGGTCTTTTCTTGAGGGAATTGTTAAACGGATCAGACTGCAATTTACCGCTTGCAGAGACTTTATCTCTTCCAGACATTTTACCGCATCCTGCGTGGATGAGGTGAGCATTGATTGCAGGCAGATAGGATTATCGCCTCCAATTCTCAATGGTCCAATAGAGATTTCCCTGGTTTTGATTCGTTGATAACCAAAAGGATAGTTTATTGTTTCCATGGATATGCATTACTCCTAGAGATGACGGCTGGGAGAAAAAAGCGGGAATGGGTTAAAGCAGGAGCTGCTTTAACCGGCAGGAATCGATTAAACCAATTAATCCATTTCCATATCGTCATCCAGATACTCTACAGGTTTCTTTTCCTTTTCATGGATATCGGGATCAATATAACCATTCACCAGTTCAAAATGAGCAACGGTGGAAGGCTTTCGATTATCCAGATCGTGATCGGATGTCGCTTTGCTTGTTTTTCCTTCGTACAGATCCCTGGTCCTGTTTGCGATGATTTTAACCTTATCAAAAAGACTGATGGATGTTTCTCCCAGGTACTCTTCAACAAAATCCAAGTATTCAACCATGTTTTCCTTGTAACTATATTTGTAATCTATTAGGTCAAGTCAATTACGGTAAAAGACTTACCGCGTTTTTTATTTATTATAAAGGGTATCCCAAGGAATATCCAGCTACAACATTTCCAATAACTGTTTTGCTTTGGATGTATATGCACTTTTGGGGTAATCCTTCAAAATAACCTCAAGCGTTTCTTTGGCCTTGTCATCCTGGTGATTCCCCATGTAAATCTCGGCTTCTTCCATCATGACAATGTCAGCCATATTTTCGCTCCTGGCTTTGCGGAGGACATCCAGCGCTTCTTCAACTTTATTCTGATCTCTTAGGACGTTTGCCAGATATATACTCGCCAAAACATAAAGATCGGAACCGACCTCCAGTTCTGCAAGCAATGAGTTTAAATCCTGTTCGGAGATCGCAAACTCACTCTTTTTATAGTACAAACCTGCCCTGTAAAATCGGGCGATTTTATTCTGTTCCGTTCCTGGATATTCCTGAATAAACTCATCTAACAGCGGTAACGCCTGTTCGACCTGTTGAGCCTCTGTAAGAGCAGAATCATAGATCACTTTTTCTATCTTAAACAGACCTTCATTCCGTTGATTATCCTTATACTGAATAAAACGAATAGTGCCGTAACCTGAAAAAAGAACAACTAATATGATAACAGCCAGTGTAATAAAAAATTTTCTTCGAACATAAATATAATTGGCTGCATGAAACAACAGATCATCAAAAAAGTCCGATTTGAGAGCCTCCCGGGATTGTTCAGTTTCAGTCTCTTCTTTTGGTAATACAGGATTTGTTGTTCCTTTTTTATTTCTTGTTGCCAAATTGATACCCTAAATCAGGATTTAAAAGTCAGAGAATATTCTTTAACAAAAGCTTAGAGTTCACCAAGGCTGCGTTAAACCTATCAGACAAGCTCCAGGCAGGATTTAAAGAGCAATTTCTGTTTTAGCAATTGTGAGAATATTACAATTCAATGGGTTATAAAGCTATTTCAACCGCTCCAAAATAAACATCATAATTAATCTACGATGAATCTCGGAAAAACGCCCGTGGAATTTCACGCTTAATTTGTTATTTTTCAGGGAAAGATTAGTCTTTGTCAATGTGAAGTAACTGTCGGGTGATTTCTTTGATTTGTTTCAGGTCAATAGGCTTCGCAATGAAGCCATTTAAACCCAATTCGTGACTACGGTTCTTCCAGAAATCATCCATACCGGCGGTCATTGCGATGATTGGAATTCTGTTCAACCGGTTGAGTTGTTCATATTTTCGAATCTCGACTGTCGCTTCAAATCCGTCCATTACCGGCATTCTTATATCCATGAAGATAGCATCAAGACGATCCTCATCTTTCTCAAGGGACTTGATATAAGCTTCAACAGCCTTTTTCCCGTTTTCCGCTGATTCAATCCTGAATCCCTGTTTGTTAAAAACTGTTTTTGCCAGTTTGATGTTCAACCGATTATCATCAACGATCAAAACCCTATGTTCAAAAACCGGGTTATCCTCATCGATTTTGTCTGTTCGCTCTTCTTCCTCTTCTTGCGGAGAATCGGGATTAACCAGCGGCAACAAGAGGTAGAAACAGGAACCTTCTCCCTCTTTGCTGATTACATGGATCGACCCTTTGTGGCGTTCTATCAGCTCCTTTGTTATGGACAATCCCAAACCGGTACTTTTTTCCCCGGATGTACCTGGTCGAGAAGCCTTTGAAAATTTATCAAACAGAAAAGGTATCTTATCAGGAGGAATACCGATTCCATCATCAACAACCGAAATTTTTAGAGTTTTCTCATTTTCCAATTCAATGATCTGTTTCACAACCCCGTCTTTGTGTGTAAATTTGATTGCATTGGCCAACAGGTTATTAAAAATACGAATAAGGGCATTCCTATCTCCCATAACACAGGGATTAAAATCACACCTGTTTTCAATCTCAATGCTGATCTTTTTAGGGGTCGCCATGTGACGAACGGTGATGATTGAAGACTCTATCAATTCACTGACAGAAATAACGTTCATCTCCAATTCATGCTGTTCGGACTGGGCTCTTCCCAGATCTAAAATGTCATTTATCAGGCTCAGCAGAAATCCCCCGGAGTCTTTGATGTGCTTGAGGTATTCCTGATGAGTGTCGTTGAGGGTTTTATCCTGCATCAACAGATCGGTAAAACCTAATACCCCGTTAAGCGGGGATCGTAAATCATGTGATGTTATGGACAGGATATCATCTTTCAGCTTATTCAACCGCTTCAGTTCATGAACCTGTTCAAACAGTTTTTTGTTTAACAATCTTGATTCAAGATGAACCCGGATTCGAGATAATAATTCCTCCTTTGCAAAGGGCTTAATTATGTAATCCGATGCCCCCGCTTTAAAGATCTTAAGAATGGAGCTGGTTTCGGACATGGCACTGAGAAAAATAACCGGTAGCGATTTGTTTCCCAATTCGATTCGGATACGTTTGCACAATTCATCTCCATTCATCTCCGGCATCATCAAATCGGTCATGACCAGGTCAATATCCTGCTCCTGATTCTTGAGAATCTCCAATGCTTCCTGCCCGTTGTCGGCAAGTATGGTGTTAATGCCTTCCCCTTGGAGGATATTATTAAGAATACTACGGGTCAAACCACTATCTTCGGCTACCAAAACAGTCATACCCTGCAAGGTGGTATCCGGATGTAACAGGTTATTGACGGCAGCTGCGACTTCACCCCTCAAAAACGGTTTAATGATGAAATCTGTCGCTCCTACCTTAAAGCCCTCTTTTCTTCCCTCAAGCGTATCATTGGCCGTGACAAAAATGATGGGAATCTCCTTATCTCCCCCATCGATCATCAGCTTCAACTCTGTTCTGATCTTTTGAACAGCCTCAAACCCATTCATTTGGGGCATGTCAACATCAATTGTGATTAATTGGGGTTTTATCTCTGAAGCTTTCTCAAGAGCTTCAATTCCATTTTTAGCTTCAAAAACCTCAAATCCGGATCTTTCCAATTCCTTGCGAAGAATCATTCGCATCATCGAACTATCATCAACGACCAGAACTTTCATAGCGCTCTTCCGATTAATTAATTTGTTTTCTGCTCCCTAATCGGGGGCATCCCGTCTGGATTGAGTGCCAACCTCAAAAAACTTATGGTTCAACTCTTATCAGTTTAATGGGAAAGGCATTAAAAGGCAAGGTTTCAAGATCTTTTATAAAACCTTGAATTGCCCTCTCTTCCATTTTTCCGGTAAGAACAGCCAGAACAAAACAAGCGTCGGCCTGCTCTCCATCGAGTTGTTCGACTTGCTGAATGTCAAGCTCCTCTTTATAAAAAGCATCTCGAATTGCATTGATGGCTTCCCAGGGTTGTTTTACTAAAAACCTGAGATAATATTCGGACTCAATCTCATCTATGGGCAGAATGGTCATCTTTTGCAGATTCTCAATCGCCACGGTTAAGGGAAGTACGCGGCAACTATTGCCATTCATCAGGTTGCGGGAGATCTCAATCATATCACCCACTACTGCGGAAGCTGTTGGATGGGAACCAGCCCCGGCTCCATAACTCATGGTGTGTCCCACAAAATTCCCAATTACCGAGATGGCATTAAAAGGACCGTTGACGGCAGCCAGCATGCTGTCTGATTTTACCAGTGACGGGTGCACTCGTCCCTCAAATCCTTTCACTCCCTGTTTAGCCTTTCCCAGCAACTTGATTTGATACCCGAGTTTATCCGCCAATTCAATATCGATGGGTTTTATCCCGGTGATTCCTTCAATATGCACCTGATTAAAATCAAACAAACCGTTAAACGCCAGATCCATAAGAATGATCACCTTATGCGCCGTGTCAATCCCTTCAATGTCAAAAGTCGGATCTGCTTCCGCAAACCCTTTCTCCTGGGCACTTTTTAAAGCAGTGGAAAAATCGGCTTTTCCCTTGGTCATTGATGACAGAATATAGTTTGCAGTCCCGTTGATGATACCGGAGAAACCTTCGATCCTGTCACCGGAAAATCCCTCCTTGATTGACCTGATTATGGGGATACCTCCCCCGACACTTGCCTCAAAACCGAAGAGACCCTCTGATTGATATGCTGCTTTAAATATCTCCTCCGAGTGTTTGGCCAAAAGAGCTTTGTTGGCAGTCACAACGGACTTCCCTTTGGCAAAGGCTTCCAGAATAATCTTTTTGGCAATCCCGTCACCCCCGATTAACTCCACAACAATGTCGATCTCCGGATCATTGATAACATCGCTTACGGAATCAGTTACCTTAATATTGGAAAAATCGACATCCAGATGATCATATGGATCAATGGTGGCAGCCCGGGTTACCTGGATTCTAAACCCGGTTCTTTTTTCAATAATGTCAGAGTTTTTTTGTAAAAGTTCAGCAGTTCCGGCTCCGACTGTTCCCAATCCGCAAAGACCCACATTTATCTGTTTTTTCATCATTTCCTTTATTAAGTTTGTTCTTGTTAACTTGAGAGTTCAGGTTTCTCTGTCATGCCGACTTTGATTCGGCATCCAGCGCTTAAAATAATTATGGATTCCGTGTCAAGCACGGAATGACAACCTCTCAGCTTTTTATGGTCTTTAATTTCAATAAATTAGACCAGCGCTCAAAACTGTTCAGTTGCTAAATTGATACCAAAATTTCCTCATATAATGATCGATGACAATCTAGGTTATTGTTATTTCTGCATTTATGTATTTTAGCAGAACTCGTTTGAATTCATTATTTTTAATGATTTTCCTATCACTTTCAGGAAGATAAAAATAATCAATAATTTGATTGCCAATCGTTGTTACGGTGATCTGCTCGGGGAATACTCCAAAGGCTTCGAATGTCCTCAAAATTTTATAATATACAAATGGCGCATCAAACAATGAGATTTTAACAGCAACATATCTTTCAGGTACTCGTTTAAACTGCTCTTTATTGACCTCTTTAATCAAATACCCTTTTTCTTGTTCAAGAAAATGTTGAAGTTGCACTTTCGAGAGCTTTTTTCTCACCGATACCGGTTGAGGATTAAGGGGGGGAATAATCAGGTTATCGATAACATTGGCCAGTTCGATATTGGTTTTTCTATCAGCTTTGCTCCTGGAAGAGATGCGGAAGAAACCAACAAATCCCTCTTGACCATTTGCATACTGAATCTTGTTGATCTTGCCATTCTCAATGTTCAAGCCCTGCCAGCTTAACGCGTATGCCAGCTTCGCCTGTACCAGTTTTTCGTCGATAAAATGGAACAGAATGCTGTCATACTCCCCTTGATCGCCCTTGACGTATGATAAACAAATTTTCTGATTCAGGTTTTGCTCAAACTCCTGGAGCTGTGTGGTCAGGGTTTCAACTCTGGAACTCAAAAGGTAACGATTGGGAATGGAAGTGAAGAACCAGTTCCATGATCTGCTAAGCGGCGCCACGATTGAAAAGATATTTCCTTCGGATATTATCTCCTGGATGATCTGGATAAACCTGAATCGATGTTTCTCCAATGAAGGGGCATCCAGTTCAGCCAGTTTTAAGAATGCCAGTGAGTTTTCCAGTTCCTCACGTCGTTTTTCCAATGATTTCAACTCGTTGGGAGACATTGTGCTCAAGGGTGATATTATCACATCTTCCAAACTTTTATTGCAGCACTGTCTCAACAGCAGTTCCAGCAGTACCGATGTCCGGATCTCCTTCACTTTTCGGTTGAGGTAGTTGTTGACAATCTCTGTCATTGATTGCGGGAGTTTTTCCCGTTTGAACTCACCCAATATGCTCATGGTTTTTTCGAAAAAGCTCTCCAGATGAGCTGCTTTTTGCTCCATCTCCGAGTTCACACTTTTGAAATCACTTAAGTTTATAAGATATAGCAGCAACACTTTACCAGGATCTCTTTGAGCCAGTTCAAAAAATTTCAGGATTCCCAGATCCAGGTATGTTGAAAGCTGACTGAACCTCACAATTGATTGATGATTTTCAACCAGCAATCTTGTCAGATCCAGCAACTCGTCGTTTTCGTCCCACCCGATTCGAACCAGCATCTCCGATGAGAGAATGGGGCCCAGCTTCTCATGGTTGCGATAAGGGTTTATTTTCCCAATGTCATGGAAAAAGGTTGACCATTTCAGCGCAAAAATATCCTTTTCACTAATAAATCGCCAAAGTTCAGGTTCCTCTTTCTGTGACGATTCAATTTCCAATTCTACCTGTTTCAATGCTTTCAAAGAATGAAGACAGAGAGGGAACTCATGGACATCCAAATTTCTCAATAGATATCGCATCTGGTTTACCTCGGGTATAAACAATCCCAATAAGGTTTTCAACAATCCCTCTCTGCTTAAGGGCGCTGCGATATCCATCATCTGCTCAATGGCACTGGAAGCATTTTCCGAGGTAAAAAGATCAAAAACAAACCTCTTAACATTTAGGGTATCAAAATCCCGAGGCTGACTATATAAGTGAGTTACCAGTGACGAGAACCCATTAATCAGGCTTTGGCTGAGTTTATTACCTGTTCTGCTGATATAAAGAAACAGATCAAAGAGGTTTTTAAAATCAGCGAATAGATCCTTTAAAACTTCATGCTGTAAATCCTCATCAGATTTTCTCCTCTGTTCGGATTGTGTTTTCAGATTCCAGGCGGTTTTAGGCTTTTCGTCCAACATCTGAAACCGTACAATCCGATTTGATCCCAAATGTTTATATAAAATAAACCCGGGCAAGATTTCTGCTATGGTGCGATTCAACATCCTACTCACAATGGAGTCGGCATTGGAAGATACGATCCCAATGGAATATAGACGAAAGCGATCAAGATAATCAACCGTAATAAATCTCTGCTTTAATTTGAGGTATGCCAAAACAGCCGTATCGTTTAGAAAATCCTTGACAACGACCTTTCCTTCCAAATCGTGCTCAATGGAAGTTTTATGCAGGCTCTCTCTGAAGTAATCATAAAGCCCGATAAAGTTTCTCAAATCGATGTAAAACTCCAAAGCCAGAACCAGATTTTGCCTATCAATTTCGGAGATCCAACCTCTTTTTTTTAACATCTCCAAAAGGTCAATGGAATTGCCGTTCTCCTGATTCTCGATAATCAAAACCATCCAAAGGACATACTGGAGATGACGTACCCCTCCAAATCCTTCTTTTATATAAAATATCTCATTCCCTGCTTGTGACAACTCATCCATCTGTCTCTTTAAAAAACGTATCATTTTCTGACGGGGACAGACATTTGAGAACTCTTTTTTTATGGAGATAAGAAGAGAAGCATTACCCAGGATGACTCGTCCTTCCAGAATCGAGGGAATTGTGTGCATCATGTCGGTGCGACTGAACCTGGAAAGATCCTCTCCAAGTTCAAAATATTGAGATGCCAGATCGAGAGGGATTCCCTGGAATAGTTCTTCCATGCGTTTGATTAACTCTTGGATAGTCAGGATTTCAAGGTTTGTAGCCGATTTAACGTCCAGACAGTATGCCAGATCAACATCCGATGAAAAGGATAATTCTGTGCGCCCATACCCCCCTCTGGCGAACACTAGCAGATGATCCAGCAGGTCGGTTTCATCACTTCCCTCTTTTATATCAAGCGGGACAATTGAACTTAAGACCGCATACTCTTGTTGAATATCCTGTATCTCTTTTTCCAGACTCTTCAGCAAGTTGAAGTAATAGGACCTCTCGGCGGGTTCCATCCGTACAGAAGGGTCATGATCAGCACTCAGGATCGACTCAAGTTCATCTTTTTTCTCAATTTTTTGAGGCAGTACTTTTTCCAGGTAAGGAACTTTTTGATTAACTGATTTTGACACCTCTCGCATCAGATCCATCTCTTCCTTCAAGACAAACCACCAGGTAAACCTGATCCATTGATCCATCCAGTCCGAATGAATAGCAGCTGTTTCAACGGCATCCCGTTTTGATAAAACAATCGGCGCCATTTGGGACTTAAAAGCTTTATACTGATTTTTAAAAAAATCAGTATAGTCTTGTTTTCGTTGAGACAGTGTAAAGTCTCCTCCTTGGTACCTATTGTTGAAAAGATCTATTAAGGATTGGCAACCATTGTCTTCAATCTTTCTCGATGAATTCATAAAATTTTTGTGTGAGTAAATTTTTGGACTAAAAAGTTACTATCTTTTTAATAAATATCAATTCCCATGTTAACCGAATAACGATAGTCTTTTATAAAGGAAATAAAAATATTAGAGTAGCATAATTCGGTAATTCTGACGAGCGCGGCCTGCAAAACCGAGATTTTGCTGTCAGATGAATCGAATTGAAAGCATTTATATAATGCTGTATTTAAGAAGTAGATTGTTCCGTTTTCACTTTGTCCTATTCAAAGGTTTAACCTGCAGCCTATTCACCTAACCCAGATAAACTGGATTAGTACCTTATCCATTATATCCTTCTAAAAAACGTAGAAAATAATGGATAAGGTACTAATTGGTTACACTTGCTTTTAGATTAAATAATGAAGAATAAAAAAACCCTGATTTTATCCGGTATGGGATTAAACTGTGAACATGAAACGGCGTACGCCTGTGAAAAATCCGGAGCAACCGCCGTTGAAATCCTGCACACGCTTCGTTTTTTAAATGGCACGATTAATTTGGGTGATTACGACTTTATTATTTTTATTGGCGGTTTTTTGGATGGTGATTATCTGGGATCTGCTCGCGTTGGCGTCAACAGATTTAAATACGGATCTTCGGAAAACTTTGATCTTAAGGAGCAACTCAAGGACTTTTCCAGAAGCGGACGACTTTTACTGGGAATCTGCAACGGATTTCAGCTTTTGGTAAAGCTTGGTTTCTTACCAGATGAAAAGCAGGCGTTCGAAAATCAGACTATTTCTCTAACCCAGAATCAGAAAGGGATATTTGAGAATCGCTGGGTAAACCTGAGAGTAAACCCACAAAATAACAATGTTTTTACCCGGGGAATTGAACAGATCTATCTCCCGGTCAGACATGGTGAAGGTAGAATTGTTGTCACAGACGAGAAAACACAATCCGATCTTGTTTCCAATAACCAGATCGCCATGTTTTATGCAGACCGGGAGGGAAAAACAACCGGTGACTATCCGCATAATCCGAATGGTTCCTGGAACAATATTGCAGCCATCTCCAATGAAGCCGGAAACATACTGGGTATGATGCCGCATCCGGAAGCTTATAATCATTACACAAATCATCCCCACTGGACTCGTCTTCAATTTGCGGAGGAAAATGGAGAGGGATTAAAATTGTTTAAGAATGCCTACCAACATTTAAACCAACAATAATCCCATGATATACCTTGACAATGCCGCCACAACCCGTCCGTATCCTGCGATTCTCAAGGATCTCGATAGAATCCAGGCAGACTGCTATGGAAATCCTTCAAGTCTCCATCCACCGGGGATAGAAGCCGCAAAAGTTATTGAAGATTCCCGTAAGTCACTTTCAAATATATTTGACGTGCCTCTTGCCGGTATAGTTTTTTGTGGAAGTGGAACAGAAAGTGACAATCTGGCCATTAAAGGAGTATTTGACACCAAAAAGTCCGGACAGAAACAGATTATCACAACCAGAATCGAACACGCCGCCGTTCTAAAATCCTGTGAATGGCTGGAAAAGAACCACAATATATCCGTTGATTATGTCAGAATAGATCCAACTATCGGGCAAGTAGATCTGGAACACCTGGACCGGCTTATTTCCGATAATACCCACCTGGTTTCGATTCAGCACGCAAATAGTGAAACCGGCGTTGTTCAGGATCTGGCGTCCATTTCAAAAACGATCAGATCCAAAAATCCCACGATTATTTTTCATTCTGACGGAGTTCAGGCATTCTCAAGAATTCCCGTCGATTTAAAATCACTGGGAGTTGATCTCTATTCAATCAGTGCTCACAAGTTTCATGGAATCAAAGGTGCGGGAGCGTTGATCATGGCACGTAACCTCCCCCTTCTGCCCCTAATCCACGGGGGAGGACAGGAACAAGGATTACGTTCAGGCACTGAAAATGTGGCCGCCATTTCAGGCATGGGGAAAGCTGCGGAAATAGCCCACAGGGATCTGGAGAAAAACCACGGATTGATCACAGCTTTCGCGGATCGATTTAAAACCACTTTGAGCAAGGAAATTCCGGAAACTATAATCTTCACAGCCCCCAACACATTGCCTCATATTGTTAGTCTGTCGATTCCCGGGCTCCTTGGTGAAGTCCTTTTGCACCATTTAGCAAAAAACAATATCTTTGTCAGCACTGGCAGCGCATGTAATTCGACATCGAAGAAACTGTCTTCTGTCTTAAAGGAGCATGGTTATAAAAAAGAGAGGATCATGCAAACGATCAGAATCTCTTTTGCAGCTAGCGAGATTCCAAAAGATCAGGAAAAGTTTATTGATAAATTTGTGAAAATTGTGAATGAACTTAAAACTGTGATGGGGAGTTAATGCTCATGATCAGGGTTGCTCCATTTGATTGGAACTTTCCTGAAAACCGTCGCCGAAGAGAATAATCCAAAACGGAGTACCTTCGGCATCAAATTCGATGCTTAAAGAGGAGGCTTCCGTCTGCACGAAAACGTCGGGTCCAATCAGAGGCAAGCCCAGTTCAAAAATCTGATCCTCTGGTACCAAATCAGCCATCAACCTGCCAGAGATGATATTGATAATCTCCCCTAAAACATCTTTCATCAACTCTTCTGTAATCTCGTCTTCCGACAGATTATACATATTCCTGGTGAATTGAACCGCCAAATCCATAGGCAGAACCAGTCTCATCTCACCAGGAAAGGGTTTGTTTATGAGGATTTCGATACGTAACCTTACCAAATGTTCATTATAGGGAGTTGTTTTTTCCGATTTTACAACCTCCATGAATGCCATATTCTCTATTGTCTCTAGGGTTGCATCTGTTAACAAATCTAAAAGCTTCATCCTGGTTCCCCGGGTTATTCCTACTATTCTTGTTGTCTAATTAGAATCCAAAATCATCGGATTGAAGATTAAATATTTGATTAATAACGGGCATGATTTTAGCCGGTGCAATCGGTTTACTCAAGACGGCAAAAGCGCCCAACTCCATTAATTCATCCCTTTTCGCCGGATTATCGACACTGGTAATAACAATTACCGGCAAATACGTTAATTTGGGACTTCCTTTCAGCCATCTTAACAGGGTCGCACCATCCATCACAGGCATATTCAGATCGATAATAACTATATCTGTCGGATTTGCTTTTAGCTTCCCCAAAGCCTCTTTGCCATCTCCGGCTTCATAAAACTTAATCTCATCCTGATCTGCAAATACGACTTCCAGACAACGTTTGATAAACATCCTTGAGGTTGCCGAATCATCAACTATCATTATTTGCTTCATTGTTTCACCTTCTAAGTAATTATCTAAGATCCTTGCGAAATTGTCACCCTTCCTGTACCTGCATCAACATCTACCGTTCTGCTTATATGTCCTCCAACTTCTTCAGCAACCACAGCCAGATTATATTTCCAAAGGATCTTTTTTATTGTTAATATGTTTCGCTTGCCAATATTAAACCTTAGATTCGGGTCCATCACCTGTGCTCCCCCAACCAGTTTAAAAATCAATCCCTGTCCCTTGGCATTGCTCCCCAGTTTTGCCATCTCCTGAAAAAGATAGGGAATACCTGTATCAGCAAAATATCCCGGTAGTTTTTGTGCCTTTTCAGGATTAATTGTCGAATCAGGTAAGGCAACGTGCATTAACCCGACAGACCTGCTTTTAGGATCCAATACGATTACAGCAACACATGAACCCAATCCAAAAGTCTTTATTTTCTCTTCTGGATTTTTTGATACGGCAAGTTCACCGATTCCTACATTAATCTGTTTCATTCATATTATTCAATTTAGCCCAAACCCTAAGGCTGAACCACCATTAAAATAGCCATCGACTGAATCCAAAAAGAGCAAGCCTTTCCGATTTCAAGTATCGATCTTTTAATAATCTTAAACTTAAGTGTTTAAGCTATGATATCACTTTTTAATTTTATTTTTCAAGAATTCTGATTATCAACCAAGCTATCAGGTATATTTTACATCTTTTATTGTCCTGGACTCATTGTAAGTGACCATGATTATAGACTAAATTTACCTGTTAAGAGTTGTTCAGTATTGATTTGATCAAATCTGCAAAAAGCGTTGGTAGTTCATTTAGCAAATAAAGTAAAGATACAAAAAACTCGTTCTTAAGAATGTCGCTTTAACACCAATCAACAGATTTACACTCTCAGCGGTTTTTCCTGTCCCCCCTCCCTGCTTTCACTATTAATTCGGCCTGATATTTTGCGGGCAGGACTGTTTTAATCCAATATATTTAAGATCTGGGGTACCATGTTGTTTATATGCACCTGCTTTTCAACGGCTCCCCTTTCATAAGCGACTTTGGGCATACCGTAAACAACCGAGCTTTTTTCATCCTGCCCAAAAGTTCTGGCACCCGCCTTTCTCATCTCCAGCAATCCGTCTGCCCCGTCACTTCCCATTCCTGTTAAGATTACACCAATGGCATTATCACCAACATACTCGGCTACAGACTTCATTAATACTTCAACTGATGGACAATGACCGTTTACTTTTTCGCCATCAAAAATCTTAACCTGATAGATACCCCCCGACCGAAACACTTTCATCTGTTTCCCACCCGGGGCGATTAAAACACGTCCTGGCATTACACGGTCACCATTCTCTGCCTCCTTCACATTCATCGCACTCTGTTTATCCAGGCTCTCAGCAAAAGCAGCAATAAACCCCGGTGGCATGTGCTGTACAATAGTCACCCCGGGTGTGGAAGCCGGAAACATTTTTATCATTGATCGTATTGCTTCGGTTCCTCCGGTCGAAGCACCAATCGCAATTACCTTGTCAGTGCTGCCTGACAACACTTTGTTGAAAGGTACGGACTTAGGAGTTACTACTTGTCTGTCTTTCCAGCCCGATACATCTGCCACTGCGGCGATTTTTATCTTCTCAATTAATTCGCCCATCATGGTGTTCAGTCCCCGCGACACACCGGTCGCCGGTTTAGTCACAAAATCCAGAGCTCCTGCTTCAAGTGCCTCCATGGTGATCTTTTTTCCTTTTTCCGTGAGGGCACTGACCATAACCACAGGAATAGGGTATTGAGGCATCAGTCGCCTTAGAAAAGCAACACCATCCATTCTGGGCATTTCCACATCCAAAGTCAGAACATCCGGTTCCAGTTCCAAGATCCGATCTCTTGCCTGGTAAGGATCAGAAGCCGCACCAATTACTTCGATATCTGGGTCCTGTGACAATCCCGATGTTAAAATGCTCCTTACCAAGGCTGAATCATCTACTACCAAAACTCTTATTTTTTTTTTCATCTTATATTGATATTGTTCTGTGACACAGTGTTAACTTGCCGTAACCACTGAAAATAGTTTTCAGGTGCACTCCATGGATATCTTGGGCAAATAATAGGATTCACTCTTTAATTGCCTTTAAATCTTCTGGTAGATTGATGGAGCGATATATTTGTATTGTTTATCATTCCGCCCCAAAGTCTCCGCATTTCCTATAAACAGAAATCCACCGGGGGCTGTAATATCAAACAGTTGCCTGACAAGCTTTTCCCTTGTTTCCTGATCGAAATAGATCATGACATTGCGACAAAATATTATATGAAACGGCTTTTTAAATGGAAATTTCTCGTTCATCAGATTGAATCTGCGATACAATACCTCTTTTTTCAACAATTCCTTGATCCGATATCTATCTGAATCGATCTTGTCGAAGTAAGCTGCTTGGTACTTTTTGGGTACCTGCGAAACCCGCTCCTCAGAATAAACGCCTTCCATGGCTGTACTTAGCGCCTGATTTGAGATGTCAGTTGCCAACAAACCTGCAGACCAGTTTTTATAATCCATTCCGAAGTACTCCATCAGCAACATTGCTATTACGTATGGTTCTTCACCGGTTGAAGCTGCGGCACACCAGACACGTAATTCTTTCTGACCACTTTTTTTAATTGCAGGAACTATTTCAGGCAAAGCATTGTGCATCAGAAAATCAAAGTGCACTTTTTCCCGAAAGAAGAAAGTATGATTCGTTGAAACCGCGTCTATCAATTCACTGAGTTCCGCAAGGGAGCTATCCTTTTGAATTGACTCATAATAATCTTTAAACGAACTAAATGCTTTCTCTTTAAGGATCTTCTGTAAACGGTTCATTAGAAGCGCACGTTTGGCCTCAGTTAAATTGATGCCAAAGTTCTTGTAGATAAAGGAACGAAACAGCTCAAACTCCTGATCGGAAATCTGAATAAAATTTCGAGAAACATAGCTGTCACTGTCCCCTTTTAAATCCCGTGTATCAGAAGGATATGCCATAGTCTTGCTCTTTGACTTATGTTTGCCTTAGTATTTATTTTGCGGTTGGTACAAAAACGGATATGATTAATCAAATCTACGGTTTTAATAGGATTGGTAACTGAATACCTGAACTCTGTTTTACCGTACACTACGTTGACCGCCATTTAGTTCTATACCGGAATGCCTTCATTGAAACCGGTAAGTAAAATATGAATCAGTCTTGCAGCGCCTTCTGTCTTTTTAGCAGCTCTTCTGCAAACAGGACTTTTTCAAGGTTCAGAATAATCATCACTTTCTTTCCTATTTTACCCATGCCTTGAATATAAGTACTTTCGGTACCAGAATGGGTTCTAGGCGTCTGATCCACTTGACTTTCCGGGATGTCAACCACTTCGTTTACGGTATCAACAATCATGCCGACTGCTGTCTCGGTGTAATCAACCACAATGATGCAGGTACGCTCATCGTAGTCTCGAGATTTCATTCCAAAGCGGTGACGAATATCTATCACCGGAATCACTTTCCCCCTGAGATTGATGACCCCCTTCACAAACGGTGGGGTATCCGGCACTTCAGTGATTTTCTGGATAACAATAATCTCTGTCACGTATTCAATTGAAACTCCGTATGTCTCATCCCCAATACGAAAAGATAAGTACTTATCTTTTTGGGTATCTTCGGCTAACCCCTCGTAATCTTCTGATTCAAAAGAGTTCCGATTTTGTTCTTTCCGACTCATTTTCGCAGTTTCCTCTTTACTGGCAGAATGCAGGGTTTCATCAATCATTTTGGTCGTTTTATCCATGCGTGGTTTCTCACTCTGAGAGAGTTCTATTTCCGGAAGAGCTTCAGACGTTTCAATTGTTTGGGATATTTCTGGCTCGACAGATTCCTCCTTTTCCACGCTCTGAAACTCGGAAATCTCACTCTCTTCATCACCTGTTAACCCGAAGCCTTTCGAGTCCTGTACGCTTTCAGCTTCTATCGGAAAGGGCTCATCCAATGACAAAGAGATCGGTGATGCGGGCGTTTCGACTATTGCAGAATGAGCAGGTTGTTTGTTCTTTTTCCCCCTTTTTACTTTTGTCTTTGAGGGGGTCGTTTTATTCTTTTTTATTAACTTTTCAACTTCTGGCTCGGAGATGGTGCTCTCATCCGGTTTATCCATAGCATCAAGGGTATCCAATGCTTTTCGAGCACCCCTTTTATGTTTATGCAACTGTTTTTTACTTGGTAATCCCATAATCTACCTGACTTTAATGATTTCCTTTGCAATTAGTTCGATTTCATTAATTGCCTTTTTCCCTTGTTCATGCAATTTTGAATTGGATTTTACAGACCTGGTATACTCAAATAGATTATTTCCTCCTCTGGAAAAGTTTTCAAATACAGATCCAAACGAGAAAACAGCATTAAGACAATGAATATAATCCGGCATGACATCCTTAAAATATGAAAATATATTTTGCCTGTTTGCCAATGGGTGAGTGAAGGAAGGAATGATATAAAAAACGTCACGACTTTCCTTGTCCACCTCTATGATTCTTTTAATAATGGGAAGCAAGTTATCTTCAAAGGCTTCTTCATCATTGGTTGAAGTCCTCATGGGAATCAGAACCATATCAGCCACAGCGCAGGCGAATTTGGTGTGAAACTTCCCAACACTTTCTCCGGGAACATCCAGAATCAGCAACTCATTTTTCTCTTCCAAAGCTTCAATCTCTTCCAGGATTTCGTCTTTGTTATCACTAGAGATATGATAAAAGCCAATATTGCCATAAGCACTGTTATTCGGATCTCGCCTACGCCACCATTTTCTCAGGGTTCCCTGCTGGTCCAATTCCACCAGACAGATGGATGGAAACACATTTCTAATTGTTTTTGAGAAAGCAGTATTAAGAGCCAGAGTACTTTTCCCGGTTCCACCTTTGGTTTGAACAAAAGCAATAATCATCAGTTTATGGAATCATCAATTTCATTTCGCAGATCAGCAACATCCAGGATCAGGCTGACCTCTCCATTACTTAAGATGGAACACCCTGAAATCCCGGAAACCTTGCCGAAATAGTCGGAAAGACCTTTAATCACAGTCTGGTATTGCCCCAGCAATTCATCAACAAACAACCCGAAGACGTCGTCCTGGTATTCCAATATGATCAAAATACCATCCTCAAGGTTGTTATACTGAGGAGTGATATTGTGTAACTTATGTAATCTGAAGACAGGGATCAGCTGTTCTCTGACCATTACTACCTCTTTCCTGTCAACAATTGTTACCTGGGACGGTTTGATCTGGACGGACTCTCTAATCGCCAGTAAAGGAGCGGTATAAATTGAATCTCCCACGCGCAGCAACATGCCGTCAATGATCGCCAAAGTTAAGGGAATTCTGAGTCCGAGAGTACTTCCTTGGCCAGGTACACATTTTATGTCAACATGACCTTTAACTTTTTCGATATTGCGTTTAACGACATCCATTCCCACACCCCTGCCTGACACAGAGGTCACTTTATCCGCTGTTGAGAACCCGGGTTCAAAGATAAGTTTATAGATTTTTGAATCAGGCCATTCATTCGCTTCATCTGTTACCAGATTTCTTTCTTTTGCTTTGGCGAGAATCTTATCGCGATGCATGCCACGACCATCGTCAATAATATTAATCCAGACCTCATTGCCTTCATATTTTGCTTCAATAATCAATTTTCCTGTCGCCGGTTTCCCCTGTGCTTCTCTTTCTTCCGGAGGCTCAATTCCATGGTCAATTGCGTTTCTGACCAGATGAACCAGTGGATCAGAAATCTGCTCAACAACGGTTTTGTCTAGTTCAGTATCTTCTCCCCTCGTTTCAAACTGAACCCGTTTCCCGGATTTTTTCGATAGATCACGAACCAGACGAACCATTTTCCTGAAGGTTCCAGCCAGGGGAATCATCCTGATGGACATGGCCACGTCTTGAAGTTCAGTAATCAAGCTGTTTAGTTGTTGTGATGATCGGTTGATTTTTTCCGAATCACCTTCCAGATTACTGGTAATCATCTGGCTAACAATCATCAACTCTCCGACAAGATTGATAACCGTATCCACCTTTTGCAGATTGACTCGGATATCGGTTTGCAACGACTTGCTAACCGCCTTATCCTCTTCTGTTTTTACCAGCCTAGCCGATTCACTTGGCTTAGGCATTTCTTCTTCAGCCAAAGAGATAACCTGCTCCGGGGAAACAACTGGTTTCTCCTTTAAAACCGGTTCCTGAATGGCTTCGACTTTTTGCTTAAGGTTTACGGCTTCCTCGGGAATAACATTGTCCAATAATCCCAGCACGGCTGCACAACTTGGGATTTCGGCAGATCCACTTCCTGCGATTTGCTGGGTTGTACTTCTGAGTATATCAAGCGCGCTAAAGAGGACCGTTACATTGTCCTCAGTTGTGGGTACCTCTTTGTTTTTCATCCCATCAAAAACAGTCTCGACCCTGTGACTGATTTTCTCCAGATCCTTGAAATTCAAAAACCCGCAGTTTCCCTTAAAGCTATGAATCAGTCGATACGCATCATCGAGCAGTTTCTGTTCAAATCCAAACTTCTCAAGTATCAACAGAATTTCTTCGATCTTTTCGAACCCACTTTCGGCTTCCTGAACAAACTGGTTGATCATCTCCTCAGTTATAGGAATCTCAAATTCATCCTCAGCAACCGGAGTGGCAGTCTCGTCCAATTTCTTGACTGGGGGAGGGGATACTTTGGCCTGGGATTTGGTTGTTGGTTTTTTACCACTAATTGCGTCGTCTATATCTAAACAAATGGCATCGATATTGTTTTCAAATCCCTCGTCTGTCAATTCTGTGTCTACTTTGTCCAGGATAGTGGAAATCTGGTCGCAAACACTAACCATAATATCCAGATGCTCGGAAGCGAATTCCAGCTTACCTTTTCGAAAAAGATCAAGCAGCGTTTCAGCAGAATGGGTCAACTTTTGAATGCTGTTTAGGTTGAGGAACCCTGCGCCTCCTTTGATGGAATGGAAACATCTGAAAACATTATTTATCTTTTCCTCGCTATAAGCCTCTTCCAGTTCCACCAAAAGCGGCTCTGTGTCTTCCAGCATCTCTTTGGAATCAACTACAAATTCATGGAGAATGTCTTGCATATCCTCCAAACCACCTACGGGTTCTGACATATTATCACTCTATTGAATAGTTGAGATTAGTGCATTCTAGTTTAACCTTTCAAAAATAATCTACCTGCCGTCGGTAAAATGACTCAAACAATACTTTCTTTGATAAAAAACTGTCCTAAAAAGTTTTTTCTAAACTGGAGATATTTATCAAAAATGGACCCCCCACTTGGAAAAAATTTTTCTGGAGTGACATGTCAGGCTTCTCTGTCACAAATTAGCAGCTGAAATCAGCAATCCATACTGAATGAGAATTTGGCTCAGGATTAAAAAAATAATTCCCCTTAAAGAGAGCAATGCACCTATAACACTATGATAAGACGATTACATAAAAAATGTTAATACATTTGTATAAGTATCTCACAATAAACAGTATAAAACTAGTAACAATATTTCGTCCAATTGAAGTTGTTTTCTTGTTGTTCCTCGCTCATCAATAGTCATTTTTTCTGTTTTTAAGGATGAGATTCCCATTTTTTCTAATTGTTACGATTAAAGAGAGTAAAAAAAAAGCCGGCAAAGCCGGCTTTTTTTTCTAAACAGTCTGGTTACATCATACCACCCATGCCACCCATACCGCCCATACCACCCATACCGCCCATACCAGCAGCTGCTCCCATGGCGCCACCATCATCTTTTTCGGATGGTTTGTCACAAACAGAAGCTTCTGTTGTTACAAGCAACCCTGAAACAGAAGCTGCATTTTGCAGTGCAGTTCTGGTTACTTTGGTCGGGTCAATAATACCGGCTTTAATCATATCAACATACTCTTCTGTTCGAGCATCAAAACCGAAATTACCTTTTAGTTCCTTAACTTTGTTGGCAACAACAGCACCTTCCAGACCAGCATTGGCAACAATCTGTCTTAAAGGCTCTTCCAATGCACTAACCACCATGCCGCCACCAATTTTATAGTCTTCCTCGAACTTTTCAACCGCTTTGCGAACAGCGTCCTGAACTCTTATCAAGGCGACACCACCACCTGCAACAATTCCTTCCTCTACGGCAGCTCTGGTTGCATGAAGTGCATCTTCAACTCTTGCTTTCTTTTCCTTCATTTCAGTTTCTGTGGCTGCCCCAACGTTGATAATAGCAACACCACCAACCAGTTTAGCCAATCTTTCCTGAAGTTTTTCCTTGTCGTAATCTGAAGTTGTTTCTTCAATTTGAGCACGAATCTGGTTCACGCGAGCTTTGATTTCACTGTCAGCCCCTGCTCCATCTACGATTGTACAATTATCCTTGTCAATTGTAATGGTTTTTGCCGTTCCACACTGTGAAATTGTCAGATCTTCGGTTTTCATACCACGGTCTTCCGATACTACCTCTCCACCAGTCAGAATAGCAATATCTTCCAGCATAGCCTTTCGTCTGTCACCAAATCCCGGTGCTTTTACAGCACAGCAATGAAGGGTTCCCCTCAGTTTGTTTACCACCAAAGTAGCCAACGCTTCACCATCTATATCTTCTGCAATGATCAGGAAAGACTTGCCTTCTTTGGCAATCTGCTCAAGAACTGGCAAGATGTCCTTCATACTACTGACTTTTTTCTCAACCAGGATGATGTATGGATCTTTCAGGACGGTTTCCATGCGATCCGCATCTGTGACAAAATAGGGAGATAGATATCCCCGATCAAATTGCATCCCTTCAACAATATCTAAAGTAGTATCAAGCCCTTTGGCTTCCTCAACGGTAATAACACCGTCTTTACCCACTTTATCCATTGCTTCTGCGATTATAGTTCCGATTGTCTCATCATTGTTGGCAGAGATGGTTCCAACCTGTGAGATTTCTTTGCTGTCAGATACGGCTTTTGATGCTTTTTGCAGCTCTTTAACAGCAACAGCAACTGCAGCGTCAATTCCGCGTTTCAAATCCATTGGATTTGAACCGGCAGCAACATTCCTGACGCCCTCTTTAAAAATTGCCTGAGCCAAAACAGTTGCAGTGGTTGTTCCGTCACCGGCAACATCAGAAGTCTTGCTGGCAACTTCCTTAACCATCTGGGCACCCATATTCTCGATCTTATCTTCAAGCTCGATCTCTTTTGCCACTGTAACACCGTCTTTGGTGATTAATGGGGCACCAAATGATTTTTCAATTAATACATTTCTTCCTTTTGGACCCAATGTACTTTTAACTACATTGGCCAACTGATTAACACCGCTCAATAACAATGACCGGTTTTTGTCGCCAAATATGATTTGTTTCGCCATTTTGAAATCCTGTTAAATTTTGATAGTTCAGAAATTCCCGACGCCTCTTTTCATGCTTGAATTTTTTTTCAGGCAATCGAATAAGACTAAAAAATATTAATTGAGAAGACTATAGAATGATTCCCAAAATATCATCTTCTTTCATCATTAATAGCTCTTCACCTGCAATCTTAATTTCAGTTCCAGCATATTTTCCAAAAAGCACTACATCGCCTTCTTTAACGTCCAAAGGAAGAACTGTACCATCCTCTTTTCGTATACCCTTGCCAACAGCAATAATAGTACCCTCTTGAGGCTTCTCTTTTGCTGTATCAGGAATAATGATTCCACTGGCTGTCTTCTGCTCGGCATCATTACGCTTTACAATAACTCGATCATGCAATGGTTTAATTTTCATAGTATGTATCCCAGAATTAAGTTAATAATTCATTGAAATAAAGCAAACAGGAAAAACAATGAACTAGCCATTGATAATCCCTGTCTGGTTGTAATAATCAAAAAGAATTATTAGCACTCATCCAAGTCGAGTGCTAATATCAACCTAATATATAACCCTCCTTTTCAATAAGATCAAGCATAAAATCCGGGATTTTAGTTTAATCAGGGGGGAAAACAGAGATCGGTGATTGACTTTTCCTACTCCGGATCTTCCTCCTTAGGTGATGCTTCTTGTGTTTTAGGTGTTGAAACATTGAGTTTTTCTCTTACTTCCTGATCGATTTTTTCGATCAATTCCGGATGTTCGGCAAGGAATTCCTTTGAGTTTTCTCTTCCTTGCCCTAGCCGTTCCTCACCATAGGAATACCAACTCCCGCTTTTTTTAATCACTTCGCATTCAACTGCCAAATCAAGGATGGAGCCCAATTTTGAGATCCCTTCGCCAAAAATAATATCCAGTTCAACGATTTTAAAGGGGGGGGCAATTTTATTCTTTACAATCTTGATTCTGGTTCTGGTTCCTAATATGTTGTCTCCCTGTTTAATATCGCTTATTCTTCTGATATCGATCCGCACCGAAGCGTAAAACTTAAGTGCGTTTCCTCCGGTTGTCACCTCCGGGTTTCCATACATAACACCGATTTTATGACGTAATTGATTGATGAAGATAATCATGCACTTTGATTTTGACAGGGTTCCGGTCAGTTTTCTCAATGCTTGGGACATCAGCCTGGCTTGAAGTCCGACATGGGTGTCCCCCATTTCACCGTTTATTTCAGCCCTGGGAACAAGCGCTGCCACTGAATCTACAACGACCACATCGATTCCGCCACTGCGCACGAGAATGTCGGTAATCTCTAATGCCTGCTCCCCAAAATCCGGTTGAGAGATCAACAAATCCTCTGTGTTAACTCCCAGATTTCTGGCATATTTAACATCCAGAGCATGCTCTGCATCGACAAATGCTGCGACGCCGCCGCCTCTCTGTATTTCTGAGACAACATGTAGCGCCAGGGTTGTTTTTCCGGAGGATTCCGGTCCGAAGATTTCAATTATTCTTCCCAGGGGAAATCCTCCTGCTCCCAAAGCCACATCCAGACTGATAATTCCGGTTCGCACAACAGGCACATCGATAGCTGCCCCATCATTCATACGCATAATTGAGCCTTTACCAAATTGGCGATCAATTTGAGAAATTGCAGATTCAATAGCTTTACTTCGGTCTGAGTCCCACATTTTATATCTCCTTAGATTTTGAATTGGTTTTTCCCCGGTTAATCTAGTTCTTTCTTTCTGAAATTATTTATCAAAACTGCAGAAAATTGTTTACCGTAAGCGACATTTGAGTTTAATGAATATCCCAAAATATTGCAACATTCCATTATATCCGAGGAGTTCGAGGTTTATACAAGAATCCATTTTTAATCAGCTAAGATTGTTGATATAAACAATCTTTACCCGACCGATCAAAGTGCTTTTTCTTTTTAGTCTTTTTTTTTATGTAAAAATAGTAATATACTGGGACTGCTAATTTTGGTTTTCTTCCAAATAGCCTCTGTTCATCGTGGATCGGTAAAAAATTCTATTGAGGATTTTCAAATGAAACGGCTTTTTTTCGTTCTGTTGATGGTGCTAGTGATTTTTCTACCCGTGTTATTGGTGGCTTCTTCAGGAGGTACCGCTCATCCTGGAAGTTTTCCTCCCACATTGGAATCTTATCATGATTCACAGATGACTCATGTTGGCAAAATATTACTGCACCGCATGGAAGTAGAGCCCTTAAATATAATTGTCACTTTGCTTTTTCTCGGGGCCATTATTCATACCTTTTTAGCCTCAAAATTCAAAAAGATCTCCGAGAAACTCCGAGAGAAACATGAAGAGGCGGTCCCAAAAAAGGAAAATGCCACACAGTATACAGGTGATGTTGTTAAGGAGGTCAGTTTTACGTCTGAGGTGTTTCACTTCCTGGGGGAGATTGAAGTTATTTTCGGGCTTTGGGTTTTTCCTGTTCTTCTTGCTGTATCTTACGTTCATGGATTGGACAGCATTATCGCCTATATCAATTCTGTGAACTTTACCGAACCTGTTTTTGTCGTCGTTATCATGACATTAGCTGCTACCAGACCCATCATCAGACTGTCTGAACAAAGCCTGCAACAGGTAGCAAAGCTCGGTAAGGGATCGCCGGCTGCATTGTGGTTTTCGGTTTTGACTATGGGGCCGATTCTGGGCTCTTTTGTTACGGAACCGGGTGCCATGACGATATCAGCTTTGATATTGGCCAAACAGTTTTATGCTCGAAAACCAGATCCCAAGTTCGCTTATGCAACAATTGGTTTATTGTTTGTTAATATATCCGTCGGCGGGACTTTGACTCATTTTGCCGCCCCCCCTGTTTTAATGGTAGCCGGGAAATGGAATTGGGACATGGGATTTATGTTTACCAACTTCGGATATAAGGCAATCATTGGTATATTGATATCCAACACATTATATTTTCTGTACTTCAGAAAGGATTTCGAGAAACTTGAAAATATCAAGATATCAAGAAAATCCAAACTGCTTATTCCTTGGGATATGCGTGAAGACAAAGTTCCGTTATTTGTTACCATCACCCATATTCTCATTATGATCTGGACTGTTTATTTTGCACATTATCCGCCATTTTTTATCGGTGGATTTTTAATTTTCCTGGGTTTTTCCCAGGCGACCGGACACCATCAAAACAGGATCAACTTGAAACCTGCCTTGCTAGTTGGTTTTTTCCTGTCAGGTTTGGTCATTCACGGGGGACTGCAAAAGTGGTGGATTGCTCCTATTTTAGGGAACCTTGCCGAACTCCCCCTGATGCTGGGAGCTACTCTGTTAACGGCTTTTAATGACAATGCTGCCATTACCTATTTAAGCTCTCTGGTACCTACTTTCACCGATTCGATGAAATATGCAGTTGTAGCAGGAGCAGTGACCGGAGGCGGTTTGACCGTTATTGCCAATGCCCCAAATCCTGCAGGTCAATCGATCCTCCAGAAATTCTTCACGCATGGAGTAGCACCTTCAGGATTACTTTTAGGAGCTTTGATTCCGACAATTATTATGGGATTAATTTTTATGCTGCTTTAATCTGGCCAGATCAAAGACACTTCCCTTTATCACACCAAGCGAGATAAAGGGAATCAACCGCCTCCCTCTATCGACTATCTTTTCCGAGTATCTTTCGTTATAATTATTCTGTTTTTTCCCTATTTGAAAATCTTGAACCAGATTTGTTCTTACCAGTTTATTGGAAATATCAATCGGCTGGCTGGTTCTTGTTCAGCAGTATTAAACTCTACCTTGGACATTTAGCCGTTACGCCGCAAAAACCATTTAAAAGAGACAAATTATGAAAAAGCAAAAGAGATCACCGAGCTGTTCGATTTGGAAACTGACGTCCGCCGTTATTCCTGTATTTGCACTGTTACTATTTGTATTTGGTTCTTGTTCACCCAAATACGTGGATCCCATGACACTGGAAATTACGGACATTGATCTGGAAGAGGCAGAATATCCTCCCACACAAAATGAATTAATGATCCGTCCATATGTAATGTTATCATTGGTCGTCTTCAAAGATGAAACCGTCACCAAAGTGCGCTTGAATAACATCCAGGATTTTGTCCACCGATCTTTTCGCAACCATGGGAATTTTGCCCCTATTCCCCGGGACGAGGTCAACATACTACTGGCAAGCGAAGAGAATAAAAGGTTTCAACCCAGCAATGTCGCTGATGCCATTCAATTGGGACAAACCTTGAATGCATCCTTTGTTGCTCAATACCGGGTAATGATCACTGAAAGTCAGATTATTAAAAATATTGACCACTATAAAGCAAGCATCAACCTGACAATAATCACCACTGACAGCGGACAGGTGCGCTTTCAGAAAGATCTTGTCTATGATTCCCAAGACCCGGAACAATCGGAACAGGATCTTAAAAAATTGATTCAACAGGATTTTCCATTACAAGGCTATATTTTGGAAACAAGGGGAGGGAGACAGTATGCCAAAATCTCCATTGGCAGGAGTCTTGGAATCCGATTGGACAGAAAATTTCAGGTTCGAGAGCGAATCGTAAATAATGAAATTGTTTTGGGATCCGCTCGAAGAACGGTTTCCTTTTCTCCATTGGCCTTGGCCACGGTAACAACCGTGAAAGTTATGGAAGACGCAGCTTGGGTAAGGATTGAGAAAAACGACCAGGCAAAAGTAAAAAAGGGGCAGATGGTTTTAGCTCTTCCGGAGACTACCGGTCTTTTTTAGTATCTTAACTCCTAATGAAAAACATCGAGTTACCTGAAATCAAGTCTATTGGTTCGCATTTTTCCAAATGGGCAGGTATTTAGATCGGGACTTGGTTCAAAACGAGAATAGCAGTCATGTATCAGTTCACCGAAGAGATCATTAGTAAATACTCGGTCATAGGCCCGCGATATACCTCATACCCGACAGCGCCTATCTGGCACGAAATTGATCGGAAAACCCAGAATAATTGGCTGGAATCAAATGCCGGTAGTGAGCGGGCTATCTCCCTTTACATTCACATTCCATTTTGCAGAGAACGTTGTCTTTATTGCGGTTGCAATGTCGTTGTCACGCGGCAGCAAAAGGCTTCGTCGGAATATGTACCTTATCTTTTGAGAGAAATTGAATCAATTGCCAAGGTTCGGCAACGGAACAGGGTTATCAAACAGATACACTTTGGAGGAGGAACACCCAATTTTCTGCTGAATAGTGAAATAGAACAGATCATGAATCATATTAAAGACCGATTTGAATTGAATACCGACACGGAAATTGGTATTGAGATCGATCCCTGTTCGACTCACCCTCAGCTGTTGGATTTTCTCTCCGGTATTGGATTTAACCGGTTGAGCCTTGGTGTTCAGGATATCAATGAAACCGTGCAAAGAGCGGTGAACAGAATCCAGAGTAAGGAAACCACCTATGAACATCTGGTTGCAGCCAGGCAGGCAGGTTTTAAGGGAATCAATTTTGATCTGATTTATGGTCTGCCTTTTCAGACTCTTCAAAGCTTCAGAGAGACTGTTGATGAAGTAATCAGAATGCGTCCTGACAGGCTTGCCGTTTATAATTTTGGTTATCTTCCCGATCGAATGATTCACCAGAGAAAGATCAAACCTGAAACCTTACCAAACCCGGCCACAAAACTTGAGATCCTGCTGGACACGATCAATCGCTTCAGTGAAGCAGGATACAATTATATCGGTATGGATCATTTTTCACTCCCTGATGATGAACTGAGTGTCGCTCAAAAGAACAGGACTCTTTATCGAAACTTCATGGGGTACACTCCCAAATCAGGGATGGATCTTTATGGAATTGGAATGACAGCCATTAGTGAATTCGACAGGTATTTCATTCAAAATGAAAAAAAGCTGAAAGGTTACAAGGATGCCGTTGATAGTGAGAGCCTTTCCGGAAGCCGGGGTCTGAAGTTGAGTGACGATGATCAAAGAAGAAAATGGACTATCATGAAGTTGATCTGTCATTTCTATCTGGACTTTGACGAGTTTCAAAAAACATTTGAACAAAGATTTACCGATTATTTTGCCGATGAGTTTTCCAACTTGAAAGAACTGGAAGAGGATGGATTAATAGAGATTCATTCGGATTCAATTGTTGTGAAGAATATCGGACAGATTCTGGTCAGAAACATCTGTATGATATTTGACGCTTATCTAATGAAGCAGGACACCCCCCCGGTCAAGTATTCAAAAACCATTTGAAGCAAACTAACAGTGAATCAAATATTTTAGAAAACCGGATACTTTATGGTGGAAATCAGCTAACATAATCAGTTCATTAACAATAAAAATCATTTACATGGCTTTATTCGAATACCAGGCGATTGATAAGTCGGGAAGAACTAAAAAGGGAAAAGTTGACGCTGCTTCAGTTAAACAAGCAACTGCGAAACTAAAAGGCATGGGATTGCGCCCCCTGGCAATCTCCAGCGCTAAAGATAAAAAGCATCGGTCAGAACCTTCCGGAAAGAATTCTCGTTCAAGTATACCATCAAAAGTGATTACCGGGTTTACACGGCAGATGTCCGTTTTAATTTCGACTGGAATTCCCTATGATAAGGCATTGGAAATCCTAATTGAAGAATCTGAGAATGCAACATTCCAGCACGTACTGGCAGACATCAGGGGAAGAGTAATCGAAGGAAGCTCATTGGCCGCCGCCCTGCAGCCAAGAGTTAACCTGTTTTCAAAAATGTATGTTGCCATGGTTCGCGCCGGGGAAGCCGGAGGAACCCTGGGTCAAGTCATGAGCAAACTTGCAGATTCACGTGAAGAGCAGGAAGAACTGGTTTCCAAAATTCAGGGAGCTATGATCTACCCCGCTATAATGAGTTTGCTGGGTCTTGGAATTGTTATCTTTATGATCACATTTATCATTCCTAAAATCGTTCCCATCTTTCAGCAGTTTGATATTGATCTCCCCCTACCCACGCGAATTGTCTTGGGAACCAGTAATTTTATCAGCTCAAACTGGATCATGCTGGTTTTCGTCAGCGTCTTGTTCCTTGTTTTTGCTTATCGTTTTACCAAGTCACGGACAGGAGAAAAACTGGTAGATACCATTTTATTAAAACTGCCTTTTATTGGTAGTCTGATTCGTAAAATCGTTGTATTCAGATTTACCGAGACACTGGGGACCTTGTTGATCAGCGGAGTGGAATTGAAACAGTCATTGGAGATTGTAAAGTTTGTTGTCGGCAATCGGGTTTTTGAGGATAAATTTGAACAGATCATTATTGACATCACTAAAAAAGGAATGGATCTCTCCCAGGCCTTGAGGAAAACCGGTGCATTTCCGTTAATGGCGACTCAGATGATCCGGGTGGGAGAAGAAAGCAGCACATTGGAGGAGATGTTGGAAAGGATAGCGATCATCCAGGAAAAGGAGGTTAAACGATCCCTTGAAAAATCGATCGCCCTTTTGGAACCGATAATGATTCTTTTAATGGCACTATCGGTCGGATTTATCGTAATGGCTGTTATGTTGCCGATGTTTAAGCTGAACCAACTTATCTAAAATCGGAGATTTTAGATAAGGCGCCGGGATCAGCCTAATTGACAATATCCAGTCGTTTTAGTCGATTGACAGGGCCAACCGCAATTTTGATTCCGGGATACTCCTGCTGGTATTCTGCATGGGAGTCGATGTGCCTGTTTAATTCAATCACATTCTTAGTGGAATGGCTCAGAGGAATCTTCAAATAAATCTCTCTTTTCAAAGGGATAGATTCTCGAAGTGCTTTTACTGCCATTTTATAATTTGCCGATAATGAATCGTGGTTATCGCTCTGTTTACTCTGCTTTAAAACAAAAAAGTCAACCCGCAGATCCTTTAAGTAATGTAACCCGGTAGAATACCATTTAACCGGATTCAATTGGTCAAGCAGAATCTCCGGAGTTACTTCTATCCCCACGTGAGTCTCGGTCGGCCTCTGCCTGATAAAATCAACCAGTTCCCAAATCAGTTGTTTAATCTCACTGGCGCGCCAAGTAATAACATCCTCAAGTTCATCACTGGTTAACAGATCAAATCCCTTTTTATCCCCAGCCCGGGTCGGAATAAAAATCTGATTGAAGGCGATCAGGCGTCCCGTTGCTTCAGTGAACCTGTCCTGGGCTATTTTTGAGAAACCTTCATTCAATTCGTAGGTAAAATCATCTTTAAAAACAATCCCGTCTATATCCAATTCCAAGAGGTCTTGTATCAAGTTTTCCAGGTACACTTTGCTGGCCGGATTTAGTAAGTCCAGTTTTAAATTCGGCGAGGTTCGATTTTGAAACTGATTCCAAACTTCATCGGACAGGTAAGTGGCACTGTCCTCTAAGCGAGGATGATGCCTGAGAGGAAAGGAAGCATATATTTTCAAATGATTGGCATGGGCCACAGCCGTAATTTTCTTCAACAGGTCGTCCACAACGTAGCTCATTGAGTTCGGGAAATAGTATCCCTCCCGCTTTTTCTGGTTCGCAAACAGGTAAATGGGTGTTCCGATGAATTGGACGATATCGACCTGAATGGAATTGATCCCATAGTCTCTGATACGCTCAAAATATCGATTCAACTCATCCAGTGATTTGGCTTCAGGATAACTTACTTCCAGCAATGCCCCTTTTAATTGTTCGACATGCAGCTCTTCCCGGTAGAAAAAACTATTTCTTTTTTCATCAAGGAATCCTTTCTGACTGCTATGGGGGAAAGACTCCATATATAAGGAGTATAATTCGATAAACTCATTGTAATCTCTTCGGTTATAGGCGGCTTCTATCAATTTGAAAATCTTGCCTTCGATCATGGAAGCTGTATTCTGCCCTGCAACATTGTCTTCAGCTGCATATTGATAGTTTTCTTCTGCCAAATATCCATGAGTTGTGGAACTTTCCGTTGAAACAACCGCAGTTCTTTTTAAATCAGAAGGATTGGCATGAAAAAGTTCATTGCTTTTTTGATTAGCAGTTCCCTGGGTAGTACTATCTGACCAGAACGCAGTTGCTTCTTGTTCTGCAGAGGTTCGGGTTGAATTCAATCTGTCCTTATTCCCAAGTTTACTGGTAGCAGATTGTTGACTTTTATAATAAGCGCTCGATTCATAGGAGCCCTTATTCCCCGTCACACAAGACTGAATGGTAAGGCCTACAAAGATCAACCCGATAATGATTGTTTTTTTCTTTAGTGAACTCATGATGACAATAAACGATCTGACTGTCTGTTGTAAAAAACTCTGAATAAGGAGCTTAAACTTTAATTGGATTTTTGCTTGCAATAAATTTCTGTAAATATAATCGATTTAGTTCTGAGAGACTCTGAAACTGCAGATGAACGTTTTTACCGTCTTTATCATCTGTTATTCTGACAATTTCGGCATGAATCTCGTTTTTGATTTTTGCCTCTTCCAGCTTAAAGACGAGATTTACTCCCTCAACAGCTTTCTCCGGCAGAGTTGTGGTTTTAAATTTTAATCCGCCGATACTTATATCAAGGACTGTCCCGGCACACTGATTACTCTCATTGACACCAGCAGTGGGCGATTTTTTTCCTGGAAGCAGGAGGAAGAAATTCCGTTTGAATTGCAATTTGTATCTTTCGTTTTCGCGAATATGAAGTTTTTTTATTTTGTTAACATGTTTCAAAACCAAAGCGTTCACCGGTGTTGAAATCTGCGATTTCAGTTCGGTAGAAAAACGATACTCGCCATCGTTTTTACGAAAGATACTCAGATTAAATGTCCTGAATTTGGACATGTTTACGGTTTTTCCTTTGACAGTCGGTGGTTTGACCCAGAACTCATCCTCTGAGATATTGACAACCGTGCCGACATATGAATGGGCTTTTCCCTTGAATTTAACCCCAACCCTGAGCTTTTGCCCCGATTGCAGCATCTGGGTACAAACAAACTGAGCCCTGCGATTAAAGAAAATATACCCCAAGTCCTCCCTTAAAGCGGTAATTTTCATCAGCAAAGGATCATTTGGAGAGTTTTTTTTCAGCTTTTCGACTGCTTTTTCGAAGGCAACATTGCTCACCAGTAATTTTTCAGGATTGACATTAACCGCTTTTGCCAATGCCACCAATCGAAAACTGGCATCTTCCGAAAGTTCTATCTCCTGTTGCTGCGCTTTTGCTCTTTTTTGAAGGTATCTCTGGTTTGCCCTTTTTATACGTTGTAAATTCAACCATCTATACGCTAATATCAATACTGTTAGAGCGGCAATACTAATACCGATATAAATAAAAACACTACTTCCGGATGCAGCTGTGCCCTTAACCGAAAACATTGAGGTATCAATGTTTTTATTGACTGCGTATGCTTCGGGAATAATCGAATACCAAGCCATGATTATTTGCTGTTTTGTTTGTTAATCTGGGTTTATCACCGACATTGGCAAAGCAAGTTTGACACCAAGTTATCACAAAATCTTATATTAAAAAATGAATATCGCTATTTTCGGAGGAAGTTTTAACCCGGTTCATCGGGGGCACTATGAGATTGTCCGCCATGTAAATAGCCAGATGAAATTCCATAAAATTTTCGTGGTCCCCGCCTACAGAAATCCCTTTAAGGAAAACCTTCCCTCAATTCCGGAATCTGTAAGGGTTATGATGCTAAGAAAGACATTTTCCGAGTTTAGTAATGTGGAGATATGTCTTTACGAATTGAATAAACAGAAAACAAGCTATACTTTTGCCACCCTGGAGCATTTGAAAAAACAATATTCAAATCATCAATTCTTTTTAATATTGGGTGAAGATGCATTCACATCCTTTCATCTTTGGACAAAAGCTGATAAGATTGCTGAAATATGCAACCTGCTGGTGTTTTCAAGACCTGCTATGCCAACATCTGGCAAAAGTCAATCGGATAACCAGGGACATTTGGCAACTAACGTTCACTGGATGAGTAAAAATATTCCGGATATTTCTGCCACTGAAATTCGAAACAGCCCTATAAAAACCGTAAAAGAGCAATCCTGGTTACATCCTGAAGCAGAAATAATCTGGGAGCAATCACAGATGAATCATTAATCCATTAAAATCTAATCCATGGAAACCCCCTATTTACTTTCAAAAATAACCCAATCAGCCTTGGATTTAAAGGCAATTAATCTTTTTCAATTTGATATGGAGGGCAAATCATCCCTGACTGATTACATGGTTGTCTGCCATGGAACGTCAACAGCTCATGTGCAGGGTATTGCAGACAGAATCGCCTTCGATTTGAAAAAAGACGGTTTATTGCCCCTTGGGATTGAAGGTTATAATGAAGGGACCTGGATACTCCTCGACTTTAATGCTGTTATTGTTCATATTTTTCTGGAGGAGACCAGGAAATTGTACAATTTTGAAGAATTGTTCCAAGACTATCCTTCCAAATCGTTTGAATGAGAAAAATAAGAGTCATCTGCGTCGGAAAAAATCAGGAGAAATACATTCAGGAAGGCATCAAGTCATATGAGAAGAAGCTAAGAAGGTATTGCAACTTTAAATGGGATTTTGTTAAAGAAGCCGATTATGGGAAGGGATCAGAAGTAATTTGGTTGCAGGATGAATTCAAACGGTTATCGAAATTACTCGACCCCAATGCTTTCACAATAGCCTGCTACGATAAAGGAGAGTCTTTATCCTCTGTCCAATTCGCAGAGAAATTTAAAGCGATTGCCAACAATGGATATTCAAGAATTGATTTTATTATTGGGGGACCGTTTGGTCTACCAGAAGAGATCCTCAAAACATCAAATATGGTTTTGAGCATCTCAGCGATGACTTTTACCCATCAAATGGCACGTTTGATTTTGTCCGAGCAAATTTATAGAGCTTTCACCATTATCAACAATGAAAGCTATCATCACGCCTGATCAAAAACCTCATTCATTTTCCTGTTTCAAAGAGAATTGGCAGCATTGATAAGAATCTTGGCATGAGCCAGGGCCAGGCGGGGGATTACTTCCAAATTATAGCCGCCCTCAAGGAAACTTACCAGCTTACCATCACTGAATTCAGCCGCAATTTTACAGAGAGCTTCCGCGTATGCCTTATAGGTTACGTCAGTAATGCTTATTCTAGCCAATGGATCTTCCTTGTGAGCATCATATCCGGCTGAAATCAGGACAAATTCGGGTTTATATTCTCTCCAGGCCGGAATAAAAGTCTCTTCAAGCTCCTTTAGGTATGCCTCATCACCTGAAAAACTTCGCATGGGAACGTTCAGGGTGAAGCCTTTCCCTTCACCCATACCCACTTCTGTCTCAAACCCGGTTCCAGGATAGCAGACTGTCGGGTTCTCATGGATGCTGCAGTAAAAAACATCCTTGCGCGACTCAAAACTGTGTTGTGTACCATTACCATGATGCACATCAAAATCCATTATCAGAATTCTCCTGTAATTACGACGTTTGATTAAATACTCTGCACAGATTGCAATATTATTAAAATAGCAGAATCCCAAAGCCTGACGCTTTTCTGCATGGTGCCCGGGAGGTCTTACCAATGCGCACCCATTTTTTAGCTCTCCGGAATCCACTTTCCTGACCAAAGCCAGCCCTCCTCCAACTGCATATTCAGCCACTTCAAAGGTTCTGGGAGAAACGATACAATCCATAGTTCCAACAAAAGGAGCTCCCGATTTTATTTCCCTTTCTATTGAGTCTATATAATCAGAGTCATGGATCAACTCAATCAGGGACCGTTCAGCTTTTTCTCCGGGTATAATCTCCAATTGATCCCAAATGTCGCTGTTTTTTAACTCATTTAATATAACTCTTAGTCGGTTAGAATTTTCAGGATGTTGGCCTGTATCGTGCTCAAGGTAAATCGGGTCTGTGACTAAACCTGTCAGTCTTTTCATATTGCCCCTATAATTATTGGATTCACATTGGTGGCGTTTAACAATCATTATCCTGTTTTTGACCGACTCGCAATTAGAATTTTGGCAAAGTCCTGGCAACAAAGCAATGTTACCAACATTGGCCTGGATCATAATCAGTCATATAATTTTGACATTTCAAGATATTACACGGAATACAATCCAGGATGGATCTCACCAGTTTTCCATGTTGTTTTCAATCAATAATTTTAATCTTTTTATCATTGTGCATTTATAATCTAATGCGACAAATACTGTAACGGGGGAATACAATCGGCTGTTAAGCACCGGTTTTACCTATTTAGTACGAACCGCTATATAATTGATAGCTGTCCTGTATCAATGTAAAATAGCGAAATATTTGTAATGCTTTTGGCTATGTATTTCAATTGGTATATGATTCTCACATAAAAGCTGAAATCAGAATTTTTAATAATCCATATAGAGGTAGCAGAAGCTAATGGCTGAACAAAAAGGAAAAAAGAAGGACCCCAAAGAGTGGCGACTTGAAATAGATGCCGAAAGATGCAAGGGGTGTGGATTCTGTGTGGAGTTTTGTCCGAAAAACACACTAGAGATGTCAAATGAATTTAACTCAAAAGGATATCATCCACCTAAAGTAGCGGCACCTGAGACCTGTACCTACTGCGATATGTGCGAAATGGTTTGTCCGGAATTCGCCATATATGCTGTATCAGAAACCCAAAAGAAAGAGACTCATTTTTCCGATGAGTATCTAAGAATGGATCGAATGCCACATATCTGGTGTCCAGGTTGTGGAATCGGAACTGTTGTAAATTGTCTGACAAAAGCCTTGGAAGAAGCCGATATTCCTAGAGACAAAACGCAGATTGTCTCAGGTATCGGTTGTTCCGGTCGTGTAGCCGGGTATGTCAATGCTGATTCTTACCACACTACCCATGGTAGAGCTATTCCATTTGCGACTGGATTAGCGCTTGCAGCACCGGATCAAAAAGTCATTGTTGTCAGTGGAGACGGAGACTTAACAGCCATCGGCGGAAATCATTTTTTCCATGCCGCCAGACGAAATGCCAACATGACTGTTATCTGCATCAACAACTTCATCTATGGCATGACAGGTGGACAGGTTGCTCCGACTACACCTGAATCTGCCATAGCTATCACCACACCTTATGGTGCTTTTGATAAACCATTTAATCTTCCATTTATTGCTGACAGTTGTGGCGCTGAATTTGTGGCACGATGGACGACCTACCATGTTCGCCATCTTCAAAACGCCATCAAAACTGCTCTCCAAAAAGACGGTTTTTCACTTGTTGAAGCTATATCACCTTGCCCAACCCTTTATGGAAGACGAAACAAGCTGGGTGACGGTTTGGATCTTATGAAGTTCTATAAAGACAAATCCGTTCGTATGAAAAAGAAAGAACACACAACAGCAGACGCTGATATTTCTTATCAGAATGAGATATTGGTCGGTAATTTTGTGGATCGTGAAAGACCTTCACTGAGAAAGGCTATGGATGAATCTCTTAAGGCTAAATTAGGTGATAAATATGTTGGATGGCCGGTACCAGGTTAATCTCAACTCTGACGACTTATTTAAATAACAATATAAGGAGCAACAAGTGAAAGCTGATCCAAAACGAGTACTTACCGGCAACCATTTTATGAATGGAAACCATTCTGCTACTGAAGGAGCAATTGCCGCAGGATGTACTTTTGCTGCCGGATATCCGATTACCCCTTCAACCGAAATTGTTGAACGTATTGCATCAAGATTCCCTAGGGTTGGGGGTTGTTTTGTCCAAATGGAAGATGAAATTGCCGCTTCCATCTGTCTTCAAGGTGGTATCTGGGCAGGACGCAAGTCCATGACCGTTACTTCCGGCCCCGGATTCTCACTAATGATGGAAAGCATAGGTCTTGCAGCCATAACGGAAGCACCCTGTGTTTTTATCAATGTTCAGAGATGTGGTCCGTCTACGGGGTTACCTACCAAAGTAGGTCAGGCAGATATGATGCAAGCCAAATGGGGTTCACATGGCGACTATGAAGTTATCGCTTTAGCACCCAGTTCCCCCCAGGATTGTTTCGATTTTACCATTGATTGTTTTAACCTGGCTGAGCAATACAGGACACCTGTTTTCTTAATGTCAGATGAAATGGTAGGCCATATGACCGAAAAGGTGGTCATTCCTTCGGCTGATGAAATCGAACTGGTTGAAAGAAAATACTATTCAGGTTCAGGTCCCTATTTGCCATACAAAGCTGAAGCAAATGGGATACCTCTGATGAGTAAGGCAGGATTGGGACATAACTATCACATTACCGGTTTAACCCATGATGAAAGAGGTTATCCTGTTCTGACAAAGGAAGTACAGGAAGAGATGATGACCCGCTTGATGGGGAAAATCAACAAAGATGCTGATAAACTGACCCGTGTTGAAGAGCATATGATGGAAGACGCCGATATTGTTTTAGTATCGTATGGAATCTCCTTCAGAATGGCATATAAGGCTATGGAAATGGCCAGGGAAAAAGGGCTAAAAGTCGGTCTTCTCAGGATAATCACCTGTTGGCCGTTCCCGGAAACAAAGGTTAGAGAGATCGCTAAAAAGGTAAAATCAATGATTATGGTTGAATTGAACTATGGCCAGTTGTATCTGGAAATGGACAGATTTGCCAACGCCCATTGTAAAACAGGTCTTGTAGGAAGTTCATGCGGTGAAGTTCATGAACCTGAAGAGATTTTTAATGCCATTCAGGAAATCACAAAATAATCAGGAGGATGATTTAATGACAACACAAGAAGTTAGACTAGGCGGTTTTGGCGGACAAGGTGTCATTCTGGCAGGAATGATCCTGGGAAGAGCTAAATCCATCTTTGAAGATAAATATGCAACCTTAACACAGGATTTTGGACCGGAAGCACGGGGTGGTGCTGCTTCATGCGCTGTTATCTTGTCAGATGACCCGATTCTGTATCCCAATGTCTTCACTCCTGACGTATTACTTGCCATGAGCCAGGGCGCCCTTGAGAAATATATCTCCGGCCTGAAAAAAGGTGGTATTTTGGTGATTGAAGAGGATCTGGTAAAAGTTGGGGATGTTGATCCCAGCATCAAAGTTTTTAAATGTCCTGCTACACGATTTGCTGAAGAGATTGGACGTAAAATCGTTCTCAATATCGTAATGTATGGTTTTTTAGTTGCCGTTACCGGTTTGGTGACAGAAGAGATCGCCCGAAAAGGTGTTGAAGCTTCCATTCCTAAAGGTACAGAAAAACTTAATTTTGCTGCTTTTGAGAAAGGATACAATTACGGAATTGAGCAAAAAGCAAAATTAGGATAGATGGTTTATCCATCTATTCAATAAGTTAATCAATTCCAGCCCGCTAAAAAAGGGACAGTTTTCTACCCATCGGTTTGAAACTGTCCTTTTTATTATTGCCAAGAAAGCCTTTTAAAAGGAAAAATGGCATTATCATATTTCCTCCTAAAATCTTTAATCTTTTTTGTCCTTTCTTTGAATATAAATGCAGCCAGTTGTCCAGCATGAGTTCACAAAACAGAAAGCTCTGATCGTATGCGGGATTACCATTCTACTCGCCCTTGCAATCACAGTTATAGCATTTATCTATCTGAAGGCAGATACTGTCACAGAATTTAGGGAGATCCAGGCAGCCCAAAATGTAAATACAATCTTTTACGACATCAACCAAAAACCGTTTCACATCATTCGGGGAGCAGAAGATCGAAAATATGTCCCCCTCAAACACGTTAGTCGTAATCTTCAGAAAGCGATTGTTGCTGTGGAAGACGCCCGTTTTTTTAAACATTTCGGATTTGATCCCTTCCGCATTGTCTCTGTTCTCTTCAGGGCTCTTGATCCCAATTCCGCTATGCAAGGTGCCAGTACAATTACACAGCAACTGGTTAAACTTACTCTGTTATCACCCGAAAGAACGCTGCAAAGAAAGATAAAAGAAATTTTTATGGCCATTGCCCTGGAAACGGAATATTCGAAATCAGAGATTTTGGAGTTTTACATAAACAAGGTTTACCTCGGACACGGGAACTACGGCATTGAAAACGCATCATTGAACTATTTCCATAAATCCACCCAGGAACTGTCCATCGCTGAATCAGCATTTATTGCAGGACTGATAAAGAAGCCTGAAGGATACTCACCATTTGTGGATTTAAAAAAAGCGCGGCAAAGGCAATTACTGGTACTAAAAAGATTGTTGGGTCTGGATTGGATATCCAGAGAAGAATACTACGCAGCAGCCAACGAACGACTATTGATCAGGGAACAGCGGCAATCAGATCTTAAAATCGCTCCTTTTTTTGTTAATCATGTCATGCAGGAGTTAAAACAGCAGTATGGACATCGTATGATTTATGGCGGAGGGTTGCATGTCTACACCACTCTGGATACAACGTCACAGTTGGCCATGAAACAGGTGATCGATGAAAGAATGTCGGAGGACCGAAGCTTCGAGGAGATAGCAGGAGTCAGCATTGATCCGACAACAGGTTTTGTTAAAGCTCTTGTTGGTGGTGCAGATTTTTTTAAGAGTGAGTTTAACCGGGTGACTCAAGCAAAACGCCAGCCTGGTTCAAGCTTCAAGCCCGTTCTCTATGCAGCCGCGATGACAACAGGTATTAGATCCAACGACGTGTTTTGGGATGAACCCACACAATATACCAGGTTTGTGAATGATGAACTGGAGATTTATGAACCGGGAAATTTCTCAGGTGAGCATTTGGGGCAAATGACCGTATCATACGCCTTAAGAACCTCAAATAATGTCGTCAGTGTACAGATTCTCAACAAGATAGGGATTGACACTCTTTCTGATATATCCAGCAAGTTTGGTATTGAATTACCGGACGATAGAGGGTTGTGTCTGGCTTTAGGATGTGGCGAGACGACTCTGCTTGATTTGGTTGACGCATACACGGTTTTTGTCAATCAAGGCTATCGCAATACACCTGTTTTCATATTGAAGGTTGCTGACAACCGAGGAAATCTGCTGCAAAGATATGATCCTCAAGGAGAGCTTCAGGTAATTCCGGTTGATATTGCATTTGAAATCAACCGAATTTTGCAGGATGTTGTCAGCCTGGGAACCGGTAGAAATGCAAAAACGACTTTTCCTTCAGGGGGGAAAACAGGGACCAGTGATCAAAACCGGGATGCCTGGTATGTTGGTTTCACTCCGAACCTGGTGACCGGATTCTGGATTGGCAACGATGATAATCAACCAATGATTGCTGAAGTTGGTGGAAAAACTCCGGCGCTATTATGGAAAGCTTACACAGAATCACTTCCGGCCACTCAGATCCAAAAAAGCTTCTCCATAAATGAAAACTTTGAAGAGCAGTTGATTTGCGATTATTCCGGGATGCTTGCCACCGCCTGGTGCCCCAGTAAAACCTGGTATGCTTTGAAAAAGAATGAAGTACCTTTAAATTACTGCAGCTTGCATGCGGATGAGGAGATTGTGGTCGATATCTGTAAAAGCTCGGGGAAACTTGCTACACAGTACTGTCCTATTACGGAGGTTGAAACAAAACGATTTGTGTCCGGATCAGAACCAAAAACACCCTGTGATATCCATATTGATATAAGAAGCCGGGAATAATGGATTAAAAAAGCCGGGTATCAATCTCCTTCCAGATATCAGTCTGTCCAATCCTCTTGGTTGCTGAATGGATAATGGGGGGGCTATCCAGGGTAAACAGTTGTTTAAGGTCTTTTCTAAATGTTTGGATCTGGTTTTTTTTCACCTTGTCCACTTTATTTGCTATTACCAGGAAGGGTAAATCGTATTGTCGCACCATTACCTGAAACTCAAAATCTTCCTTACTGGGCTTATGCCGGATATCCACCAGTTGAATAATAAGTTTTAGATCCCGGTTCTTGACTAAAAAGTCATTGATCATATTTGACCAACTGTTTTTCACTGACAACGGCACATTGGCAAAACCGTACCCTGGTAAGTCAACAAAATAAAATTCCCCGTTGATCAGGAAATAGTTTATTAATTGCGTTTTTCCTGGAGTTGAACTGGTCTTTACCAGTTTTTTTCTGTTGAGCAAGTGGTTAATTAAACTTGATTTGCCAACATTTGATCGACCGATAAAAGCAATTGATGGTAACGGCTTTAAGTCTATTGCCCCAACATTAGTAAAACTTTTGATGTAATCAGCAGAAGTAACTTTCATTTTATTATTGATTAGTATTCACTTCATTTTGTTCTAATTCTTTGATTCACCAGCATTCATCTGTATCATGTAATTTAAAATTAATAATACCTTAATTGACTGATAAACCGCAGAAGTGGTATCGGTTGACTCTGAATCTTCAATGTTATGTTGTAACTGTATTGGTTATATCCTATCGGCAGGAATCGAACCAGGCTTTAACAGATGCCAACTTTTTGAACCGATAATAAATGTCATTCTATAGATCCATAATGAACCCATCAACTGAAACTCCTATTTCGCACAACTTCCCTGTGTTTTTCTGGGGGGTTATTGGAAAAAGCTTTGGAATATTCAGACGTTTCTTTCTGAATTATCTTATTCTGGCCCTTGTCTCTTATCTTCCCTTTTTAATTCTTGATATATTCAGTTCAATTGACACGGTTGATTTAATAGAATTTTTTCATGGTAATTTCCTTGATGTATTGATATTTTTAACCTTGCCGACTGTCTACATGCAGTCCAGGGTATTACCACTGGCAACTATCCAGCTTTTTTTCCAGCGATTTTTCGCTTCGGTTGTTTTGATCAGTTTTGTTCAATTGGGAATTTTGATTTTTTTCACCCAGTTTTTTGCCCAGATCAGTTTGGGAGCCATTTTAATCGGCATACTCCCCTATATTTACTTGATTTTTGCCGGTTTTTTCCTGATTATGGAAAATTCACCCAAATTGGTGTCAGTCCGCCACAATCTCCTGAACAGCATCAAGTTAACTCGAACCAGGTTTTTTGTAATATTCTGGAATTACATCATGATTACACTCCTGACAGTTATTCCACTGTTTATGTTTTCCGCATGGTATTTGACAGGCAGACCCGAAATGGGAGCATTTACTGATGTATTCAACCAAAATCCGGAAAACAGCGTATTAATGGGTGAAAAGCTCCTTGAATTAATAGAAGTTTTCAAGCAACCCGGCTTTAAATGGAGTCGAATCATAATCCATGTCTTATTTAGACCGATTAAGTCGTTATTTCTTTGTTTTCTGTTTCTGGGAATCATGTTTCAACTAAGTCCGGATCGGGTGAAGAGTTTTTTAGGTATTGGGGAGACTGATCAAAAACCCTCTGTCATTGAAGAAGATCCGCCTGAAAATCGAGAGGAATCTCAACAAAATGATATCCACTGATCTAAACTATTAACCGGAATAAATTAAATATTGAGTGAATCGACCGTTACAAGACATTTTTATGTTTGCTTTCATCGAAGTGGTCATGCCCTGGAATTTGTTTTCTTAATCATCATCAGTAACCGGGAGATTAGAGTTGGTAATTGTAAATAAAACAGACAAACCGGCGATTTTAACTGAATCTGATCAGATATTAAATGACCTGAAAACCGAACTGGCCACTCTGAAATCTCGTATGAATGTGATTGAAGAGGAGCAGGAACAAAATCGCTCTGTCATGGAGCGACTGTCTTTTCAGGAAGACCTCGCCAATGAGATGATTATCAATCATCAAAATGAGATTCTGATTAATAGGGAAAACTACCAGATTATTGCAAACTCAATGCATGATTTAAAATCACCGGTTTCAGAGGTGGTTTCCAATTTGTCAGGTATTATTGCGGAAATAGATGATGAGAAAACTCAGAATACCCTGAAAGAATGTATGAACACTGCTTCAAATGTATTGGAGTCCTTTGGTGACGTGGAAGATTTCTGCCTTATTGCCAGTAGCGGTTTCTCTGCCGCTCAAAGGGTTGTAAACAGCAGGGAGTTTTTTAGAGATCTCATCTCCGGGCTGCAATCCTCCTGCGGAACTGATCAAAACACCTTTCGATTATTAGTCGACAAACACGTTCCTGAAAAGGTCGTTTTGCATTGTGACACTTTGAAATCCTGTTTTAAAAACCTAATCCAGGAAATTCAACATTCAATCAAATCCAAACAAACGACGATTTTTCTGTCCTCTGAAAAAAAAGAACAGAAATATGGTATCGAGATAGAGGACCTTTCCATCAAAATCGAAGCTGATAATACGTCATCCTTCCTGTGGTCCGATTCTTGGCTTGATTCGATCAATAATAACAAAGTAGTACTGCTTAATTCAGGCTTCAATCTTTTAAAAACACGCGATTTAATAAGAAAAACCGGGGGATATCTGAAAGTCCTCAATAAGGAAGACAGAGTGAGCGGATTTGAGATTCAAATTCCATTGTCATATTAGAGTCGTGCCGAAAAAGCCTTTACCATAGATGATAGCGAAATGTGGTAATATACCCGACCCGTTGTCTGTCTATCGGCAACCATTATCCGTTATCAGTAAGATCACAGTCCGACTTCATCATATAGTGCTTTGCTCTTTTGATGCTGCCCTGTCTTTTCAAAGTAAATGGCTTCGTAGATTTTACCATCCAGCAGATCTGGAAACTTTCGACTATAAACCTCTGCTACGTGTCTCAGCACCTGCCAGTTCTCTTGGACAATGGCATTCCTTGCCAGATAATCATAAAATTCAGGTACAACCGGATACTTCCTTCTCGATTCCAAAAGCTGCTTCAGTTTGCTGATCTGACTGCTATTGGAGTAGAGTTCCGCCATTAGTAGCCAGGAGAATGGCTGGTTACTAATATAGTGTTGTGATTGCACCAAATACTCGATTTCCTGCCAGTTTTCTTCCCGTCGGTACTGCAGGACCAACTCTTCCAAAATTGTTTGATTGGAAGGAAATCGAAGTAATGATATCCCGGATGATTCTTTTTCCAGTCTCTCTTCTTTCAACAACTCAGACGGAAGGAATGATGTGGTTGGCAAGTAGAGAAAATCCTCCTCAACCTGTTGAATTTGTTCATGTATACCGGTTTGATTTCCCCTTAAAACCTCCAACCAGATTTTCAAAATCTTAAGGTGCATCAGTGATCTTCTATCAGAGATATCCAGCTCTACGACTTCCTTTTCTGCCTCGTCATATCTCCCCAGGCAAAGATAAATATGGATGAGTTCCAACTTACCCTCCACACTTTTGCCAAGAATTTCCCGGTGTTTCTCAATTATACTCAAGGCTTGTTCCCACTTCTTTTGCCAGGTGAGGTAGCGAACCATCATCAATATTGACCGTTCTGTTGTCGGCAACTCCCCGAATGAATCACTGAATGGAAATGAAAAGCCGGTAATAAACCTGTGCTCTTTTACCAGGGGAATCTGATCTGGTAATTCCCCCCATATTTTGTAAGCCTTCTGATACAATTGGATATTTTCAAAAAGGAGGGCTTTTAAAACCTGAGAGGTTTGAGCCTGGTCCTTTTTAAATGAATTTTCTTGGGGAAGAATTGCATAACTAAGATTTTCATCAGCTATGCAGTTCAGAAAGGAGATAGGGATGAAGATAAAACAAAAAAGAAATCTAAAATAGTACAATGAATGCTCCCTGGTACTTCTTTTTAGAGCGTAATTCTTTTAAGACTGATTTTGCCTCTGCCCTTGAATCATAAGGACCTGCAAAAATCTGGGTTGTTGTATAATCCTCTCTTTTATGCTCCAACATAAAAGTGACGTTCCCACCCGGGAAAATATTTTCGATATTAAATTTAACCTCTTTTGCCCTGTCTAAAGCCGGAAAGAATCCCATACTTACGCGATAGCCGTTGCTTTGAGATTTTATAGTCGCATTTCCGGCCATTTTGTTGTTGACATTAATATCTCTTGCTATTTCCCCGGCATCTCGACGATTAAAAACCTGTTTGGAGACCAATTCAATAAAATCATATTTCTCACCACTCGACTTTTGAAAAACAGGCTCTCCATCTCTTCTCAGCGATTCGGTGTAGTCTTCTTTACAGACATCATAGGAACACTTGGCTACTTGTATATAATATCTCTTTTTGGGTGCTGCAGGCTTAACCGGTGCCGGAACAGGTTCCATCTCCATGATGGGTACAATTGGTTTTGGTCTGACGATTGATTTTTCAATCTCAATCATCTGAACCGGAGCTTCTTCTACGACCGACATCTCTTCTTCGGGCAAATCTCCCGTATTAAAAAGGAAATACCAAGCTCCTGCACCGCCACCCATAAGTAGTAATAAAAATAGGATGACAAATTTTAGTTTGCCGCCTTTTTTTTCTGATTTGGGTTTTGCCTTTTTTGTTTTTGCCGGGGCCTTTTTCTCCACGACTTTTTCATGGGATTCAGATGCAACAGCTGCTTCTCTGGAAGGCTCAGCACCGCCTTCATCCATGTCTTCTATGGATGAAAGATCCTCAAAGAAGGAATCCAGCTCACTGTCGCCATCGCCTTCTTCGCCTCCTCCTGACGACTCACCACCCAGTTCGTCATCTCCCATCATTTCGTCTAACTCACCGGCAAAATCATCTCCGCCCAGATCTAAATCATCATCTTCAAGATTCAAATCATCTTCTGCCATTTTTGCCCTTTATCTATTGATTTATTGAATTTTCGTCACTAATAGCAACAAATTCATATTAGTGCAACGCTTCTATACTATTACAGGTTCAATACTCTCCATTTTACCCGGGTAGTCTGCTGAAAGTTATTTCATGTTTTGGGAAACCATCAACAGTCCCTTCAACGTAAGATCATCAACTATTTTCTCTATGGTATTCGAAACCGGCTGAATCAGAGTAGCCAAACCACCGGTAGCAATCACACGAGGTTTCTCTTTCAATTCATCTGTGATTTTGGCAACCATGGAATCCACCATCCCGGCATAACCGAATACAATTCCGGACTGCATACAGTGGGCGGTATTTTTCCCGATAACACTTGGCGGCCGTTCCAGTTCTATTCTAGGTAATTTGAAAGCCTTTGCTGTCAATGCCTCTAATGATAGAATCAGACCGGTTGATATGACTCCTCCCAGATATTCACCCTTTTTGGATATAACATCAAAAGTGGTTGCAGTACCAAAATCAATAATGATTAAAGGTCCTCCAAAGGCTTTAAATCCTGCGGAAGCATTGAGAAGCCTGTCAGCCCCAACTTCTTTCGGATTGTCCATTTTCACTGGCATGTCAGGAAAACAACTGATATCAACCAGTCGAGCATTGCAACCTGTTAATTCTTTAATTAATCTCAGGAACACCGAGTCCAAAGGTGATACCACACTACCCAACACGCTGCGTTTGATCTCATTGGGATCAATACCGTGAAGCTTTAAAAGATTTTGCACAGTTATCAGGTACTCATCACTTGTTTTTTTGATATCGGTACTGATGCGCCATAGATACAGTAATTTGTCATCTTTATACACTCCCAAAACAATATTCGTGTTTCCTATGTCAATTACAAAAATCATCGAAGATTCTCTCCAATTGTATAAAAATGTTACAAAGAGTATAGGGTAACTGCAACGGTCTTAGTTATTAATCACTTTTTTAAATGTCAATAGAAAGAAGAGGTTATCAACTCTTCAGTTTGTCCTGGTTAGCTATGCAAATAGTATTCAAAAACCATGATTCTCTAAAAACTCTTTTGTGATGGTCTCTTTTCCCTTATCCGTGTTCTGCAAAAAAAGTAACCGTTCTACATATCTGGCTAGGACATCAGTCTCGATGTGAACTCTGTCCCCTATCTTCAGAAGCCGCAATGTTGTCTCTTTGAATGTCAGGGGAATAATGGCAACCCGAAAATAATCCTCATTAAGATCCGCTATCGTCAGACTGATTCCATTAATTGCTACCGATCCTTTTTTCACAAGATATTGCTTTACTTCTTTTTCAAACGAGAAATCCATTTCAAAAAAGTTACCCATTTCCTTGACTCTGAGGAGTTGAGCCAGGCTATCCACGTGTCCCTGAACTATATGGCCTCCCAGACGATCTCCAATTCTAACTGCCCGTTCCAAATTCACCTTCATTCCCCTGCCATGTTCTGAAAAAGCAGATGCGGTCAAAGTTTCCGGAGATAATTGAAAAACAGCTTTTGTTTTGTCGAAACGAACCACGGTTAAGCAGACACCGTTAATTGCCACGCTATCACCTGTTTTCATTCCCTCTTGAATCATCTGACACGTCACTGTCAATTCAATCTGGCTGGTTCCAATGGTCGTTATTGTTGAGATGGAACCTATTTCCTCAATCAGGCCTGTAAACATAATAAATCAAGAATAATTGTTTTTACGAGGATGACAGATTAGAAGCAAATCTTCTCCCAGTTTTTCAATATGATCGAATGTGAATAGCGGAGAATCTGATAAGCATTCCAGTCCCGTTTCTCCACACCATGATGGTGCTGCATTGCGACCGATCAGTTTGCCCGAAAGAAACAGGTACAATTGATCGATCATCTTTTCCTGCACAAAGGAGCCAATCAATTCGGAACCTCCCTCTAATAATACTGAACAAATATCGAATGTGTACAGCGTTTTAAGCGCCCATTGAATGCCGGGTCTACCCGTATCCGCTACTAAAACCGTAACACCCTTTTGGTTCAATTCCCTGACAACCTTTGGATTAATGCCATTACCCGCGATAATAAACCGTTTGCTCCCTGTTTGCTGCATAAAAAAAGAGTCATCGGAAACCTTTCCCAGGGTTGAAAATACCACTCTTTGAGGTTGTCTGGCATTTTGAGAAATTCTATCGGTCAGCTGCGGATTGTCATTAACCAGGGTAGTTCTTCCAACTGCCATTGCCTGATGCTGACTTCTTAATCTATGCCCATAAGCCCTTGCTTTTTCTCCTGTGATCCATTGAGACTCTCCGGAGGGCATGGCAATTCTGCCATCCAGGGTTGCCGCTGATTTTACGGTGACAAAGGGAATTCTCTCAACAATATGTTTATTAAATACCCGGTTCATCTCCCAACACTCCGTCTGGCAGATATTTTCAACGACCTTTACGCCATGGGATCTTAATCTACGGATACCCCTGCCCGATACCCTGGGATTTGGATCCTTTGTGCCAATAACAACGGTTTTTACTTTCTTTTTTAAGATGAGATCAACACAGGGAGGAGTTTTTCCGGTATGGCTGCAGGGTTCCAGAGTTACAAACAGAATGGATGAGGATGGAACCTCAGAATACTGATCTAAGGTAACGACCTCGGCATGGGGAGCACCAGCCTTTTTGTGATACCCTGTAGAAAGAACCTGACCGTGCTCATCCACCAAAATTGCACCTACAACAGGGTTTGGTTCTGTTAGATACAAGGCTTTTTTGGCCAGATCGACAGCCATTCTCATAATCTTTTCGGGATCAAATTTGAAAGTGGCGTCTGTAGTCACAGCGAGAATTTTACAATGATGGATGGAATGATTATTTCTTCAGGGTTGGAGCCAAACGGTTCAATCGATCTTCCGGAGTTAAGATTTTTACAATTCGAGCCCCGAATTTCTCATTTACGACAACTACCTCACCAGTGGCCAGTAGTTCTCCGTTGATAAAAAGATCCAACTCCTCACCCACCAGCCTGTGAAGTTCGATGACAGACCCCTGTCCCAATGAAAGCAGATCACTGATAAACATTTTTGTGCGGCCAACTTCAAAGGTGATTGTCATTTTTATATCCATCAGAAAATCGATATCGATCTCCTGACCTTCGAAAACGGTTTCCTTCGGCTTTGTAGCCGGAACCCTGTCCGCCTTTTTGGTTATCTCCAGTGCTGATTGGAATGGATCGGAAGTTGCCCCTTCACCGGAGACCTGATCAAGAGATACATCATCAGAAGAAACAGCATCCATAGCTGCCATTGCAGTTTCAAAAGGATCCACGGAATCGCTGTCTCCGCTTCCGTCAGCTTCGGTATCCCCACCTTCCATTGCAGATTTTGCGATATCAAAAGGATCTGCCGAAGAGGTTGCTCCCGCGTCACCTTCCCCTGCTGAAAGATCCTCTTTCAAGGCAGCTTCTAAATCATCCAGTTGGAGTCCTTTATCATCACCTGCTTTTTTATCACCATTCAGTGCAGCCATGGCTGCTTCGAAAGGGTCGAGTTGTTCTGCCATGATGGATTAATCGTTAGTCTTTATATTCCCTTCGGTTTCATATTCAACAGGATACCTTCGGATGCAATTGCGCTCCGACACGATTCGAATCTTTTTTCTGGCGTTCTCATGACGCTGTTTTGAAGTTCGCACGCAGAAAAAAGGAACACCGTCATTTTTTTTCAAGACACATGTATAATTTGAAGTCCGGCATTCTTTTGGTATTTTTATTTTCCCTTTAGCCTCAGCAGAACCGCCAAAGCCAATGAATATTATCAGAATAAACGAACAAGTTGCTGCAAATCGTTTCATGAAGTTCCGCTGATTTCCAAAGCTCCAGTACCAGACACTGGCGAAGTACTTTGTTTTTTCTTCTCTGAATCCAAACAGATGAACGTTTTCAATGAATAAAAGCACATTTCACGCCAAACGGACTCAACCATCAAAAAACACAGGGGAAAATCAAACAATCCAAAGACTGTGGGAAACAGCATCAGGCTCAAACCTGTCAACTCTGCTTCGTTGAATACTTAATTAAGAATAGACTAAATCAATCTCCAAGTTATTTACTTTAAAGCCCTGGCTTATTCCAGTTTGCTTAAGGAATTGGCAAATCAAATTGCCGATACGTTTTGTGACACCTGAACAAAGCTGAGCCCAAATAATCATAATTTTCACACCTGGTTAAAATCTGTCTTTTTCTAACCAGGCGATGATATTATTGCATTTACAAAGTTTTGAAGAAATCGTTTCCTTTGTCATCAACGATGATAAAGGCCGGAAAATTCTTCACTGTGATCATGTAAATAGCTTCCATGCCCAACTCGGGATATTCAAGCAGCTGAACGTCCGTTATGCATTCCTGCCCCAATAAGGCAGCTGCTCCACCAATGGAGCCCAAATAAAAACCGCCGTTTTCCTTGCATGAATCCGTAACTTGCTGAGTTCGATTGCCTTTTGCCAGCATGACCAGGGATGCCCCTTCTTTTTGAAAAATCGGAACATATGAATCCATTCTCCCGGCCGTAGTCGGACCAAATGATCCCGACGCTCTTCCAGCCGGCGTTTTAGCAGGCCCAGCGTAGTAGACAATATGCTCTTTAAAATAATCAGGCAATCCTTCACCATTATCCAATCTTTCTTTCAGTTTTGCATGTGCAATATCCCTTCCAACAATTATCTTTCCATTAAGCATTACCCTGGTTCTGATCGGGTATTGAGACAATGTTTCTCTCAGTTTTTTCATACCCATATCTAAATCCAATACCAAAACATCTTCACTGGATAGAGGAGAGGATGCAGACAGGTATTTGGCGGGATTGGTTTCCAGTTTCTCCAGGTAAATTCCTTTTTTGGTGATCTTGCCTTTAATGTTTCTGTCCGCACTACAGCTAACACCGATTCCGACCGGGCAAGAAGCACCATGACGTGGCAGTCTGATGACTCGAACATCATGGCAAAAATACTTCCCTCCGAACTGGGACCCCAGTCCAAGTTTCTGAGTCAGCTTTAACACCTCCTCTTCCATCTCCAAGTCACGAAATGCCTGTCCCAACTTGTTTCCTTTCGTCGGAAGTTCATCATAATACTTGGCAGAAGCCAGTTTGACAGTCTTGAGATTCACCTCTGCAGACGTACCACCTATTACAATTGCAAGATGGTATGGAGGGCAAGCTGATGTCCCCAGACTGGCAGCTTTCTCTTTCAGAAAAGGCAAAAGTTTTTCCGGAGTCAACAAGGCTTTTGTTTCCTGAAAGAGGTAGGTTTTATTGGCAGATCCGCCCCCTTTGGCCATAAACAAAAACTTATACTCATCTCCCTCGGTTGCTAAAATATCAACCTGAGCTGGCAGATTATTGCCGGTATTAACCTCTTCATACATGGATAAAGGAGCTGTTTGGGAATACCGCAAATCAGTCTCGGTATAGGTTTTAAAGACACCTTTGCTCAAAGCTTCCGCATCGTTACAACCTGTCCAGACCTGTTCCCCTTTTTTTCCCATCACAATTGCCGTTCCCGTATCCTGGCAACTTGGATAAACCATTTCAGCCGCAATAACAGCATTCTCTAATAGTGAGGTAGCCACATAAACATCATTTTGAGATGCCTGGGGGTCATCTATTATTTTCTTCAACCCTTCCAGATGTGATGGTCTCAACAGGTGGGAAACATCACGCATCGCTTCTTGAGCTAATAAGGTCAATCCCTCCTGATCGACTTTTAGAATCGATCTGCCATCAGCAGAAAATTCAGATACAAAATCCTTTGTCAGTAGTTTATATTCGGTTTTATCTTCTCCAACGACGAACATATCTTGATATTCAAAATCAGCCATAATGATACCTACAATTTGGTTAATAGAATGAAAAAATAAGACTTTTTAATCACATAATGGTACAATTCTCCATTGTGACCAACTGAAGAGCGGTGCGTTGCCTGATCGGCGGAGGCATAAACAAAAGGTATTGTTAAAATCCTTTTTATCTTTTCTTAATAGTATTTTGAAAAGTGAACCTTTTGATCAAGCCCCCAGTTAAACTCTATCTGACACAAAACAATTCCTTGCTCAACCATGGCATGAAATGGCATCTATGTCACCATTTTCCTAAGCTGAATAAAGAGTTATGTCCCTATTCTATTTGAATAATGGAAGGGAGAAAGTTAAAATTGGATGGAAAAATCAGGGGGAGGTTTTCAGATCAAAGACAGGGGAAAGAACCGGTCATTGCCAGTTCTTTCTTTATACTAAGCTTCAGACTCGGTTTTTGGTTCTTCTGCTTTTTCAACAACTGGAGCCTCAGCAGCTGCAACTTCAACATCTCCCGAATCGTCACCTTCGGTAGCCGTTTCGGAAGTGCTGTCTGCAATCACTTTAACATCAAGTTTTGCATTAACTTCAGTGTGAAGTTTGATCGGAATGATATGACTTCCCAATGTTTTTATCGGAACAGAGATATGAAGCTTTCTTCGATCCAGATCGATATTCTGATTCTGAAGAGCATCAAAAATGTGCTTCTGGGTTACTGACCCAAACAGCTTACCATTTTCACCGGCTTTCATGGTGAATATAATTTCTGTGTTCTCAAGCTTTTCAGCAAGGGCTTTCGCTTGTCCGATAGCGTCAGCTCTCTTTTTTGCCAAAATGCCTTTTATATGACTAATCTGTTTTACGTTTGCCCGGGTAAAAGGTAATGCTTTGTCCTGAGGAATCAGGAAATTTCTGGCATATCCTGGCTTCACTTCAACTTCATCCCCTAATGACCCAAGTTTGAAAACATCTTCTTTTAGAATTACTTTCATTTTTAACCCTTGTTTCGATAATCATTAGAAAATTTTTCCTGGCCTTCATCCTGGGAGACATAACCTTCAGAAAAAGAGAGCAGAGCGGCATTCCGTGCTCTTTTGATTGCATGAGTCACTCTTTTTTGTGCTTTTGCACTTAATCCAGAAATCCTCTTGGGAATGATTTTCCCTTTTTCCGTAACAAACATCCGTAACAACTCAATATCCTTGTAATCAATCTCTTCAATTCCAGCTGAAATTACAGGACAGGGGCGAGAAGGTACCTTTTCCCTAAAATAATGCTTCCGTTTCTTTTTTGACATATTATGCTCCCATTGCTTCTTTTACCAAGCCTGCGTTTTTGCCCGGATCAGATTTAAGAGCCTCAAAACCAGTATGGGCTTTTTCTAAATCATCAACAGCAATAACAAAAAACTTGATAATGTTGTCATCGTATCCAAATTGGCGTTCCAACTCATCTACCAATTCACCATTTCCCTCAATATACAAAAGGTGATATATTCCATGCCTTTTTTTATCAATTTCATACGCCAATTTCCGACGTCCCCATCCGCTTTCAAACTTGACTTCACCACCTTGGTTTTTGACAATTCCTTTGAATTTTTCAAAAACCCCCCGGCTCTCTTCATCAGTCAGTTTGGCGTCGGCTATCATTACTACTTCAAAATTATTCTTAACTGCCATAGCCTTTCCTTTCGAGTTACAGCCCTAACAAACGGGCAAGGAGAAAATTGAACTCCAAGTTCAATTTATAATTCCGATTGGCCAAAAAACCAACGGTTTAACTGAATCTCTCAATCTTCAGTTAGTGTTTTACAGTCGCTGAGGATCATTCCGTGCTATTGTGATCCATCGGCTTGATCTGTATTGTTTTTTCCTTAATAAAATCAATCAAATACTTAACTGAACGCTCCAATGCAGCTTCAATCTCGATCCTGGTTTCCACTGATGGTTTACTTAAGACATAGTTGGCAACGTTGCCGCTGGAAAACGGTCGGCCAATTCCGATCTTAATCCGGTGAAAATTACTTCCTCCGCATTGTTGGATAATACTCCTCAAACCGTTATGTCCACCATGACCACCTGAAACCCGATAGCGAAGGGTACCTGCCGACCTGTCGATATCATCCGAAACAACCAGGATATCTTCCAATTCCAGCTTGTAGAACTGCTTGCAGGCTAAAACCGATTCTCCACTGATATTCATGTAAGTCAGTGGCTTCAGCAGAACATAGGGTTTATCTCCCAATCGTCCTTGCAATAAGTCCCCTTTAAATTTCTGTTGCCATTGAGTTTCCCGCAAATCTTCAGCCAGCAGATCCACCAGTTGAAATCCGACATTGTGAAGTGTGTTCTTATACTGGGCTCCAGGATTCCCCAATCCTACTATCAATTTCATGTCAAGGTACCTGTTCCATTAAACACAAATTCAAAATGCCATCTACTCGGCGGGAGCTCCTTCAGCTTTGGATGGCTCTTCAGCGTCTGCTTCAGCTTCTTCACCAGCCTCTTCAACCTCGTCTGCCACTCTACCGGCAACGGTAATGACAGTAAAATTTCGCCCTTTTACTATCGGAGTAACACCTTCGGGATAATCCAAATCCAAAACATGAATATTTCCACCAAATTCCAGATCTTTGATATCGATTTCGATAAGCCCGGGGATTCTGTTAGCCAGACATTTAACAGGGATAGATCGTCGAATGACCTGAATCACACCACCCGATTCAACAGCAGGGCAAATCTCTTCATTGATCACATTGATCGGAACCTCAACAGTTACCCGGGTTTTATCGGAAACTTCCAGAAAATCCGCATGAATCAGTTTCTGTCCCCAGTTGCTCATCTGATAATCCTGAAGCAACACCTGTTTCTCTTCAGCTTTACCATCACTTTCAACAGTTAAACTAATCACTTTGTTTGCCCCCTTCAGGGAATTGATAAGCCGCATTGCTTTATGCTCATCCATAGCAACAGGTTGGGGTTCGTTAATTCCGTAAATTACTCCGGGAGTCTTTCCACTCACTCTGAGTCTCCTGTTAAACCCTTTTCCGGTTTTTTCACGCGATTGTACGGTAAAATTCATTTTAAAGCCTATTTGTTACAATTACATAAGTGTACACAACAAAATCTGGTCAGATCTTAAAAAAAGGCATGCAAAATTTCACAACCAGTGTGAAAAACAGATCGACCAAAAAGAAATCGGAAAATTTAACAAATTCTTGATACTAACAAGAAATTATGAACTCGTCAAACAAATGATCTTATCTAATTTATATATCTCTGTTAATACATTTCTTTCTTTTTCCATTCCAGTGAATTGTAGGATTTGTAAAAACAACCCTCTAAGAAATTTTTAAGAAAAGAATGATGATTTCTCTTTTGGTGGAATCGAAATCTGTTTGCGATAGCATCAAGAAAGGGTTAAAAATCAAATATAAAGTGTATTGTGAAATTTTACCTTAATTAAAAACGGAAACATGACCATGAATCTTCAAGGAAAAGAAATTGTCCTGGGTGTATCAGGAGGAATCGCCTGTTACAAGTCCCTTGAAATAGTGCGCGGTTTAAAAGAAGCGGGAGGCAGCGTCTCCGTGGTCATGACAGAGGCAGCTATGGAGTTTGTTAAGCCATTAACCTTTCAAACCCTGTCCGAACGACCGGTTGCAACCTCACTGTTCTCCCTGCGGGAGGAGAGTAAAATTGGACACATCAAGATTGGAGAAAACGCAGACGCTTTTATCATTGCTCCTGCAACCGCCAATATTATCGGCAAAGCCGCCTGCGGAATTGCCGATGATTACCTGTCCACTGTTTTGCTGGCTTGTCACGCTCCTTTAATTATTGCACCGGCAATGAATAACCGAATGTGGGAACACCCGGCTGTTCAGCACAATCTTTCTGTTTTAAGAGAAAGGGGTGCCATCATTGTCCCCCCTGAATCCGGATTCCTGGCCTGCGGCACATTTGGACCAGGACGAATGGCTGATCCCGGCTCTATTCTGGAACAAGTAAATAAGATCCTGCAAAATAAAGACAATTCTGAAAATTTTCATAACAGTGATCTTGCGGGAAAAACTGTCCTGGTTACTGCGGGGCCGACAAGAGAAAAAATAGATGCGGTTCGATATTTAACCAATCATTCATCGGGTAAAATGGGATATGCAATCGCTTCACACTGTCGTGACCGGGGAGCCGATGTTATTCTGATTAGCGGACCAACCTCCCTGCAGCCCCCAGATGGGATTTCTTTAATCAGAGTTGAAACAGCAGATGAGATGTTTAATGCAGTGATGGAACATGCACCCAAGTCCAGGTTGATTATCAAGGCAGCAGCCGTTAGTGACTTTTATGTTGAGACACCAAACGCGCAGAAGATAAAAAAAATGGAAAGACTTGAGCTCAAGTTGGTAAAAACCAAGGATATATTAAAAGAGTTGGGAAAGCGGAAAACTGACTCACAATTTCTAGTCGGTTTTGCGGCTGAAAGCCAAAAAGTTGAATCCTACGCCAGAAAAAAGCTGGAGGAAAAAAATCTGGATCTGATCGTAGCCAACAACATCAAGGAAGCAGATGCAGGTTTTAATGTTGACACCAACCGAGTTATCTTGATTGACGACCAAACCGCAACAAAACTCCCTCTTTTGTCAAAGAATCAGGTAGCAAAAGAGATTATTGACTTTATTCTATCTCATAAAAAGTGGAAAAAAGAATAAGCCGTCTAATCAAACATATGGGCAGTTGGAGTACCATCCATTGAATAGCGAGTGGATTCCCATCGTCTGTAAACACAAGTTAGCGGATCAATACTGATGGATTCTGTAAACATACCTGTTCTTAGTTTCTCGCTGTATTCATTGGGGTAAGTTTTTATTTTCACGGGGAAAACAATCACGACCATTTTTTTTTCTTCCATAGTAACTCCAAAATAATGTGCATCTTTTTTAGATCAGATCAATAACGATTTAGATCTTCTTAAAAGGGATTTATAGCATCTAATTGGCATTTAGTCCATTTGAGTTAGTCAGGGGAGACAATGTGACCTTATTAAGAAATCATTTCTGATATTCCCAAGATATTTCATTGGTTTTACAGGTGTTGGTAAAAAACAGTCAAGACTTATTCAAAAACTTCTTTCAATCAATAGGTTACGCTTCCAACAAAACTTTAATCGAAAACTCTTCCAGTTCAATATATTCCAGCTGATAATCCAAGGGGATCATATGATTATTGATAAACCCTTGAGGATTCGCCGTGCAAAGAACCTCCTGCCACCGATGACCCTCTTTTAACAAGGGGAGTTCGAATAAACTCGGGGTATCGTTAAAATTTAAAACAATATAAAAGGTGTCATCTGCCCGGGTTTGATCTCCCTTACCATCGATTAAAAACGCAAGAGATCTCAAGGAATTGTCAAAATCGGGTTGATTTAGCTTTTGATTATGCCAGCTTATATCTGCCAGATCTGAAATCGGGTTGATTTTCCCTGTAAAAAAGGAATCCCGTCTAAAAATCGGGTGTGTTTTTCTGAACCTGATGAGCATCCGCCAAAACTGAAAGAGTTCGCGATTCTCCCGATATAGATTCCAATCCAGCCAGGAAATTTCATTATCCTGACACCAGGGATTGTTGTTTCCGAAGTGGGAGTTCCCAAATTCATCACCGGACACCATCATGGGTGTTCCTTGACTAAGCATCAACAGTGTCGCAAAGTTCCGAACTTGTTTATGACGTTTTGCCAAGACCTTTCCATCGGATGTTTCCCCCTCCACTCCAAAATTCATGGAGTAGTTATTGCCGCTACCATCGGTATTTCCCTGACCATTCTGTTCATTGTGTCTCTCCTCATAAGAAACCAGATCCATCAGTGCAAAACCATCATGAGCAGTTATGAAGTTTATTGAATGAGTAGGGTTTCTCTTTGAGGATTTGAACAGGTCTTCACTGCCGGATATGCGGGTAGCCAGTTCACTTATTATTCCTGCTTCCCCCCGGCAAAATCTTCTGATAGTGTCTCTGAAGCGATCGTTCCATTCGGCCCATCTGTCTGAGGCATGAAAACTGCCCACCTGGTAAAGTCCTCCTGCATCCCAGGCTTCCGCTATCAGTTTTGTTTTTGAAAGGATGGGATCTTTTGCAATCATCTCCAAAATTGGCGGATTAAAAATAACCTCTCCATCCTTACCTCTGCTGAAGATCGATGCCAGATCAAAACGAAAACCATCAACATGCATCTCAACAACAAAATATCGCAAGGAATCCAAAATCATTTTAATAACTACCGGGTGATTACAATTCATTGTATTGCCGCACCCGGAAAAATTGCGATAATCCCCTGCATCATCAAGAATATAGTAAACGCTGTTCTCAAGTCCCTTGAAACTGATAGTTTTACGATCCCTTCCTCCTTCTGCAGTATGATTGAACACCACATCCAGGATAATCTCTATACCCTCCTTATGGAGAGCTTTCACCATATCACGAAACTCGTTTTGCGCACCCACCCCAAAATTATTTGAGGCGTATGAGGATTTAACGGTAAAAAAGTTGAGGCTGCTATAGCCCCAATAGTCCAGTAATCTCTCTCCTGTTTCCGGATTAGTATATTTGCAGTCTGTTTCATCAAATTCATGAATCGGCAACAATTCAACCGCTGTGATTCCCAATTCCTTGAGATACCCAACCTTTTCCATGAGCCCTCGAAACGTGCCCGGGTTACTGACAGCCGAATTATCATTCTTTGTAAAACCTCGTACATGAAGCTCGTATATAATGGTCTCACTCAGTGGCCGATTGATTGGTTTGTCACCTTCCCAATCATATTCCGCTTCCTGATAGTAATTCTTTGTTGAAACCTTCGAATCTCTTTTTGACCACTCTTCGAGCCCACATACTGTTTTGGTATATGGGTCCAACAATTCCAACCCGCCGTCAAAGATAAGTCCCATATCGGGTTGACAGGGACCCGTCACTTTATATACGTAATAAAACCGATCCGGCAGTCCTTTCACCTGGATATGCCAGATGTCACCGGTCCTGTTCTTTCTTGAATCAAAAAAGATCTCCAAGTCAGGACTTTTGTCCCTGAACAAACCAATACACAGTTTTATCGTTGCTGCATTTTGAGAAAAAACGGCAAAATTAAATCCATCGGCCTGTTTACTAACACCGAGAGGCAAAGGACTTCCTGGTAAGGTTTTGATATTGCTTTCCATAGTGTCCTGCGATCAGAATCAGATAATTGGATTAACACTCGGGTACTGAAATTTGACTCTTAAGTTTGAAAACCAAACGCTTTTTTACTCATTACCGCAGAATACCATTCTGCCAGTTCCAACTCCTTAATGACTGTCATTCCTGGAGAGAAGCTGTTAATGGTTTCCTGTTTTCTTTCTGCAAGTATTCCACTCAGAACCAATAGCCCACCTGGTTTTACCAGACGAATCAAGTCTTTAGAGAGAGGTATCAATATAAAATCTTCAATATTTGCCAAAACCAGATCAGCAGGTTGTGTAAGGTTGTTGATTTCAGTAACCCGCACCTCACACTTTGAAGGATCTATCCCTGAAAACTTCAGATTCTGTTTAACCTCACTGATGGCATCCTCATCTATGTCAATGGCCAGTACGTTTTCAGCACCGGTTAAAAGTGCTGCAATGGTAAGAATCCCTGATCCGGTTCCCACATCAATTACAGTTTTATAGGAGAAAGAGCCCGAGATCCACTCAATTAATTGAATGGCAAGATTGGTCGACTCATGGTATCCCGTTCCGAATCCCAACCCGGGCTGGATAACGATCTCTTTTTTCCCTGAAACTTCCATTTCCCACGGAGGGCGAATAACAAAGGAGTTTCCGACGAGAATCGGTTTAAAGTGCTCTTTCCAATTCGACTGCCAATCCTGAAACTCTTTTTGTTCAATGGTGACTAGTTTCAATTGGTCTATTCGGTCAATCAGTTCCTCAATTACACTCTTCAATTGATTCATCCCAGGATAATCATCGGACTTAAAAAATATCTTCAACCTGACTGATTTACCTGTACTTTCCAATTCTTCAATACCTGAAGCATTCTTTTCAAAAAGAAGTCCCGATAAGAGTTCGGCAAAGGGTTTGGGGCATAAAACAACAGTTTCCCAATACCACTGGTTTTTTTTACTGGTTTTCATTCTTTTTTCTGTGTTTTGTTAATCTTATTTCAGTGTGGGTTGTTCACATCCCATTAGAATTCATGGAAAATTAAACGGCAGTACTGGACAATAATTACACAACTTCCCATGCTGCATTTTATCAACATCCTATGAAAGAGGAGGTTAAATATAAATAATCATGCTATTTCAATTTATTTACTATTGTTAACGGATTCAACAAAGCAGGAAATGATCTTTGTTACTCTCCTTTTAACTTCCGGGGATAAAATGCTTCAGTCCTCTCTGGTACGCACCGTACATCTGCAGAATAATCAGTTCATTAGTTAGATTTAGCTTAGTTTCACCGGGAAAAACAAATTGATTCCATTTATGAATCAGAGTAAAAACACAGATAGAACAATCAGACATTATCACCAAAATTTAGTTGATACGGAGACAACGTGAAAGAACTTAAACATGTCATAGAATCCCAGCAATTTGATCGACCTTTATTGTCCAAATTATTCTCCCTTGCTGAAAAGATGCGGGATAACTCTAAAAATTATCAATTGCCGGGTAAAATTCTTGCGACTTTGTTTTATGAACCATCAACAAGAACCAGGCTGTCTTTTGAGTCTGCCATGCTGCAATTGAACGGGCGGGTTATCTCTACTGAAAACGCAAAGGAATTCTCCTCTTTCTCCAAGGGAGAATCTCTGGAGGATTCCATCAAGGTAGTCTCGGGATATGCAGATGTAATTGCCATCAGACATTTTGAGATCGGTGCTGCCAAAAGAGCTGCCAGTGTCTCTACCATTCCCATTATCAACGCCGGTGATGGAGCAGGTCAACACCCTACCCAGGCTTTACTGGATCTATATACTATTCAAAGACATTTTTCCGAAGTTGACGGATTGACTGTGGCCATGGTTGGTGATTTAAAATATGGGAGAACAGTCCGCAGTTTATGCTATCTGTTGGGGAGATTCTTTAATGTCAAAGTACTGTTTGTTGCACCGCCAATTTGCGAAATGGCAAATGATATCAAGTCTTTTCTTGATAAACAGCAAACACCTTGGAAGGAAGTGGAATTTGATGTGGCCATTGAAGAAGCGGATTGTATTTATATGACACGGGTTCAAAGAGAAAGATTCCTCCACATGGATAACTATGAAAAAGCTGCCAATAAATATGTAATTAATAGTACCAGCCTGCCTAAAATGAAGGAAAATGCCATTGTGATGCATCCTCTTCCCAGGGGGCCGGAAATCAGCCCTGAAGTAGACGAGGACCCCAGAATGATCTATTTTGAGCAGGCAAAAAACGGTGTTTGGATAAGAATGGCACTCATGATGCTGTTGTTGAGTGATATTGATTAGTTGATTCTTGAAGAAAAAGGGTATTCCCGACTTTTCAACTGCTTGTCGATCCATCACAGTAGGTTTTCATCTGTTAAGTCCTATAAAATAAAGAGTTAAAATCACTCTGGACCAGGACTGCATCGGAAGTAATCAAGCCAATCAATGATAATGGCTTAAAATTATTCGATTTTGCTTTCAAACGGATAATTTTTATTAATTTGTAATTTAATGGTAATTATTTCATGTAAAATGCTGTATCAGTTTGATAAGAATTAGCTCTATGGAGGGGAACCCTGCAAAAATGAATGTCGGAGAGAAGAAGAAGAATGGATTGTGATAACTGGGCTGTTTTACTTGATAGATGATTTACTCTGCACTTGAAACTTTCTATTTTTTTCTTTAAGCTCACATAAAGGGCAGCATAAGAATCATGTTGAACACTGTTTACTTCGGGCATTGCTCGTGATCCATCGGGAGTAAAAAACCGATTAATGGATATGTTTTAAGAGAAACGATCTTTGAGTAAAAAATAAACTCAATGGTTGGAACATTCACGCAATTTTTTATTTTCAGTGTGCTGCATGGTGCTCCGTGATTGTGGTTTCTAAAGGTTGACACACGCGCCTCGCTAAAATGGTGCCCGAAGATAAACCACAAGTAACCGGACTCATTTATACATTTGTTTATTAATCTTCCAATAGAGGAGAACCATTGTATAGCTCCAAAGAAGACATTGAAGATATTAGCGCCTTAATGAAAGATATCCGTGAAGGAAAAATATCTCGAAATAAAAATTACTTCACACTTGCTAAGAACAAAGAATTCAATCGTTTTAAAAGGGCTAAATTACTAATATCACTTCTCGAAGATCTTAACAGAACTGCAAAGATCACAGGAAATAAGATTGAGGTTGCACGAAAGGATGGACTGGTTGAGATTAAACTTTTCAATCCCACGTTAAAATACAATAGAATTGTTGTGGTAACAGAAGCGGAACTGGAGTTACTGATGTTACAAACCGACGTTATTTGTGTGGATTCCCTATAATCAGCAATACCTTCGATAACAGTTTTAGATAAATCGTTTGGGGCGGAATGCAATTATCGAAAGAGATCTTTATCAAACTGAAGGAAAGTGTTTCGTTCTTTTCCTCGTTTACTGACGGTGAATTACTAGCCCTGCTGAAATTAGCAGTCAGTGAAAAGTATTCAGACGGTGATGTTGTTTTTAAAGAGAATTCCAGGGGAGATCAGATGTATATCATCCTCTCCGGAAATGTTAAAATCACTAAATACGTGGGAAACAAAAAGGAGGAGGTACTTACAGTATTGCAACCCGGGGCCTGTTTTGGAGAAATGGGAGTGATTAATCAGTCTCCCCGATCCGCAGGCGCAATTATTGAAGGCGGTGATGCCGTTCTGCTCGTCATCAACGAAAGCCTTTTATCCCAACATAACTTATTGTTGGCTTTCAAACTGTACAGAAACTTTGCGAAGATGTTAGCTGAACGTCTTCGAGAGACAAACGAAAAATTTCAGGCTGCAACCATAGGAGATCGAACAACAAGTGCCCAACTCAAAGAATTGCTGAAAAAACGCTTGGAAAAAGGGCAATCCCTAAAAGGTGCCAATCTGAAAAGTGCTGATCTTTCCGGTTTGTTTCTAAACAACGCCGATCTTCAAGAAACAGTTTTTATTGAAGCCAAACTCCATGAAACCAGGTGTAATCAGGCAAACTTCTCTAATGCAACTTTTGTTAATGCTGATTTTTCCGAAATGACCTTTGAGCAAGCGGACTTTTCAGGGGCTGACTTCACAGCAGCAAAATTTAAAAGGGTCGATTTCAAATCATGTAATATGGCAGGCGCCAAATTCATTGGAGCTGAGCTATCCGATTCATATCGCTGGAATGAAGAAGGGAAACCAGACGTTGATGCCGTATCGACTGGGCATAAACAGAAAAAGTCTTCAAAAAACTAATCTCCTTTTTCTCTTTCCATTTACATCACTTGTTCTTCCATCCCATCATTCATTGTTCTATGGTTTTTAGACGTTATTTGATTATCGGTTTTTTTTGCACTCTGTTTGCATTTGTCCTATGCATAAGAACCGGATTATCCCAGCAACAGATTCAACAGTCTGAAAATCAGATTCAATCGACAACAAAAACGCCAAAGGAAATTCGATTTACCTATCAGATGAATCGTTCTGCCAAAGATTTAAAATGGAGTGTGACATATTTTGAAAGCTACAAAAAGTCAGGTGAGGTTTCTTATTTGAATCTTGCTGCGCAATTTTGTCTGAAAACTATTAATCGGTTGTTCAACACTCAAAATCTTTTATCAAGAACAACCCGGTTTTACCAACAGGCCGATCAAAAAAGATTACAGGCTTGCCAATATTATGACATGCTACAAAAACAATCGTTTCTTTTAGCTCCAGTTCATCATTTGGCTGATACTGAATTAGCCTGTCAGTAGATTCCGTATTGTATTGATAACCAAAAAATTACTCATTTGTCAGCAGTTGCTATAACCATGGATAGGATTACAGCCGAAGAAAATATTGCAATACTCAAAGACCTGCTTTTAAAAAAAGTGGCAGAAGATGAATCGATCGACACTGATACTATAAACCGAGCCATTGATTTTGGAGAAGAGGTTCACCGGGGGCAGTTCAGGAAGACAGGAGACTTCTATTTCATTCACCCTATCAGGGTCGCCCTCAGTGCCATTGAGTACAATCTCGATACCAACACTATCATCTCTTCATTGTTACATGATTCAATTGAAGATGCTGAAGGAGAATGGGAAAAAAGAAGAATTGACACGGAGATAAAGAATAAATTTGGGAAAACCGTTTCCAAGCTGGTAAATGCTCTTACCAAGGTCAGGGAAAACCAAAACCTTACTTTATATAAAATCTTTCAGCTGGGTAATATCGATTTTCGGGTTATTCTTGTTAAACTGTTGGATCGTTTGGATAATCTAACCGATCTGAGCCATCTGGCCCGCTGGAAACAACGCCGTATCTGCCAGGAAACCACCACTATTTACGCCGAAGTTGCACATGGTCTGGGGCTCATTGAAATTGAGGAGGAATTGAGAGATCGAGTTTTCAAGATTCTGTATCCCTATTCCTACAAACAGACGGCTGATAAATTGATGAGTTTTTATCGGGAACGGAAAAAAGCCATCCTGCAAATCATCAAAAAAATAGAGGATTATACCCCCCCCGGATTGATTGCTTCCATTTCACCACAATACCTTCAACCTCAGGAATTTCTACTGGTTCGAGGCGAGATACAGCGTGTTCTTAACGCAATAGTCATCGAAACCTACAGCCCCATTGATTGTTACAGCGTCCTGGGGAACATACACACCAGTTTCCGATCAGTTCCCCAGAATATGTTCGACTATATTTCGAACCCAAAGGCGAACGGGTGGAGAGGATTAACGACAAAAGTAATCATCAATGGAGAGCGCATTAAAATCTTCATTGTTACCCGGGAATTTCAGAATAAAAACCGTAAGGGAATATTGACGCTTATCAATGAAGGTGTTTATCTTACTGAAAATTATAGAGAATTTTTGCAGTTGTATCTTGAAGTGGCTTCTGACAATATCCGCATTGATGATGTTTTCAGATCCAGCAAGACTAAAACAATTCAAACCTTAACCCCAGCCGGCAAAATCATCGAGCTACGCTACGGAGCGACGATCTTGGATTTTGCTTTTATGGTCCATTCAGAATTGGGACTGAAATGTGCCGGAGGAATGATAGATAATGCTCGTTATCCCAGGAATAAAATCCTGGAAGATGGCATGGTAATTAAGGTGCTAACGTCTGATTCAGTCGTCATTGATGAAAGTTGGATCGATGATGTTGTCATGCCTAAATCAAGGAAGGAGATCTTGAAATACCTTGATCTCTAATAAGGTATAAAACAATCCGGGCTAATCTCCTTTTTTTCTGATTAGAGGATGCGATCGAGGTTTGAACTTCCCAGCTTTCGGTGTAGGTTTACAACCTCCCCGACAATAATCAAACTGGGTGGTTTAATATCATTTTTTTCAACAATCTCGGCTAAATTTGAAACTGTACCGATATAGACTTTTTGGTTCTTTGTCGTTCCCTTTTGAATAATAGCTGCCGGTTTGGAGCCCGGCATCCCGTGCTTGATCAGTCCACCACAAACCCTTTCAATATTGGCAACCCCCATGTAAAAAACAATTGTCTGCTTGGGTTGAACAAGGCATTCCCAATTCAAATCCATACTACCGTCTTTTAAATGACCGGTAACAAGAGTACAGGATTGGGCATAATCCCGATGGGTCAACGGTATTCCTGCATAAGTACTACATCCGGAGGCTGCTGTCACACCTGGAACAACCTGAAAACTGATTCCCTCTTTAATCAACAGCTCAACCTCTTCACCCCCACGACCAAAAATAAACGGATCACCCCCTTTTAATCTCACAACCATTTTCCCTTGTTTTGCCAGGTCTACCAATGTCTGATTAATCTGATCCTGGGGAACCGTATGCAACGCACTTTTCTTGCCTACATAAATCATCTCCGCATCTCTTCTGGCATAGTCAAGAATAGAAGGGAAAACCAAGCGATCATAGACAATGGTATCTGCATTCTGGATCAGTCTAAGTGCCCGCAACGTCAGCAGATCTGGATCGCCGGGACCGGCTCCCACCAGACAAACCTGTCCGTAACTTTGGTGATTGGCATTGATACTATCATATTCTTTCTGAATCTCCTCCTTTGCATCCTTTTCTCTTCCCGAAAGGAATAGTTCGATGATGGGGCTGGAAAAAATCTTGTTCCAGAATTGTCGACGTTTCTCCCGATCGGTGTTGGAGGACTTCGATTTGTCCCTGAATCCGTTGATCAGATCAGCCAGTCTTCCATATGACTGGGGTAACATGGCCTCCAGTTTCGCTCGAATTATCCTGGCAAGCGTCGGAGATGTTCCTCCAGTTGAAACTGCAATTAGAACCGGTGAACGATCAACAATCGAAGGCATATTAAAAGTGCAGAGTTCAGGACAATCCACCACATTGACCGGAATATTTTTCCTCTTTGCACTCTCCGAAACCTTCCTGTTTAAGTCAAGATTGTCCGTCGCAGCAATAACAAGCTTGCAATCGTCTATGTCTTCATCTGAAAAAGGTCTAATCTGGTGCTCAATCACCTTTTTTTCTTTTAAATCCAGGAGAGACGATTTCAGATCCGATGCTATTACCCTGACCTTTGCATTTGCTTTGAGCAAAAGTGTGATTTTACCTTCGGCACTATCACCCCCCCCCACAACTATGCACTTTTGATCTGTGATATTAAGAAAAATTGGTAAATGATCCATTTTGAAGATTCAATTAGAATAAAGGATTAACTTTTATTAGTGCTGATCATTGCTTAATAAAGCAGGGATGCTCAAGTAGCTGATTAAAATAAATTTCTTTTAAACCGAATAGATCTAAAAGACAAGACTAATGATACCTTACCATCATAAATAAAGATCTCCAGTCGATACTTGTTAGTTGATATTCATCAGGGGTTTTAAGCACAAAGCCGCATGAATCTTATCAAATTGACCCGGCACGTCAAATTAGCACTTGAACGCAATCCTCTTGAAGTGTACTTTTTAATAAGACAATCTACAATCACTACGGACCTTTTTATATTTTCCTGTTGTGACCTTTTTTCGGCAGAACATTCACCATTAACACATACAATTGTAACAACCATGACAGCACAAACTTGCTTATGTCCAAATCTTAAGCTTTACAAAAAGGGAAAAGTCAGAGAAGTATATGATTTTAATGATAAATTACTGATAGTTGCTACTGATAACATTTCGGCATTTGATGTTGTGTTGCCCAGCCAGATTACCGGAAAAGGAAAACTTTTGAACAGAATTTCAAACTTCTGGTTCGATTTTTCTAAAGATATTATCCCCAATCACCTTATCTCCTCCAACACATCTGATTTTCCGGCTGAATGCTTTGAATATGAGAATGTTCTCAAGGATCGGTCCGTATTAGTGCATAAAACCGAGATGATAGAACTGGAAGCAATTGTAAGGGGTTATCTGTCAGGCTCCGGATTTAAGGATTATATGAACACCGGAAAAATTTGTGGAATTGAACTCCCAATCGGATTAAAGGAATCTGCCAAACTGGAGCAACCGATTTTTACCCCTTCGACCAAAGCCCAGGAAGGGCATGATATGAACATCGAGGAGGCTGAACTTAAAAAAATTATTGGTGAATCAATAGTCAATACAGTCAAGGAAAAATCACTGCATTTATATAAGACAGCCTCTGAATTTGCCTTGTCAAAAGGAATAATTATTGCGGATACCAAATTTGAGTTCGGACTCTTAAATGGAGAGGTAATCCTGATTGACGAGATTCTGACACCGGATTCTTCAAGATTTTGGCCTGCTGATGACTATATCCCGGGAAAACCACAAAAAAGTTATGATAAACAGATTATCCGCGACTATCTGTCAACCCTGGACTGGGATAAAACCCCGCCGGGTCCGAAACTTCCTGATTCAATCATTGAGCAGACCATTGCCAAATACGAAGAAGTATATCAAAAACTGACAAGTTAACAGTATGACGCTTAATAATATTGAGATAATTGACTCCCTGGTATCAATCGGTGCAGTGAAATTTGGAGAGTTTATCCTGAAGTCCGGAGTCAAATCACCCATTTACATCGACTTGCGAATAACTATAAGTTTTCCCAAGCTCTTAAATCAAATTGCCGACGCGCTGGTAAAACTTTCTGCAGACCTTACATTCGATAAAATTGCCGGTATTCCCTATACAGCTCTACCGATTGCAACAGCTTTCAGCCTGCTTTCCGGGAAACCGATGATTTACAGCCGGAAAGAGAAAAAGGCTTATGGCACCTCAAACCAGATAGAAGGCATTTGGAAACCGGGCGAAACGGTTCTCATAATCGATGATTTAATCACAAATGGTGAATCCAAATTTGAAACTTTTTCACTTTTTGAAAAAGCAGGGCTGATAATTAAAGACACTATTGTGCTGATAGACCGAAAACAGGGCGGTTCCGAACGCCTGGAAAAAGAAGGATATCGCCTGTTTTCAATTATCTCAATATCTGAGATACTGGAAAGAATGAAAGAGACGAATCAGATCTCTGAATTCGATTATAACAAGGTCAAACAGTTTCTGTTGGCAGCAAATGTTTGAACCACCTCCACATAAGATTTTTAAGGAGTCCACAGTTGAATAGCAGATCCCTATTAACCGGTCTTGTTTTACTGGTTTTATTTTTTTCCCTGATCAACAATTTTAAATGGAGTACCTCTCCATCCATTGAAATGGGGTACAGCGATTTTTTGCAGAATCTGGATCGGGGACAGATTAGTAATGTTTCGATCAGTGGTGAAGTGATTCGAGGAACGACCACCTCCGGCAAGGAATTTAAAACAATCACCACTTATGATCCGGCTTTGATTGAAAACCTGCGGAATCAGAGAGTCAGAATAAAGATTGAAAATGAAGAAAGCACTCCCTGGTATCTTGTGCTTCTGCTCCAATGGGGACCGTTGCTGTTGCTCATCGGCGTCTGGATCTTCATGATGAAAAAAATGCCAGGTTCAGGCAAGATAATGTCCATTGGCAAGTCAAAAGCCCGAAAATATGTGGATCAGGGGCTCAACGTCACCTTCAAAGATGTCGCCGGTGTTGAGGAAGCCAAAGAGGAGCTTTCGGAGATCGTCGATTTTCTAAAAAACCCGGGAAAATTTCAAACCCTGGGAGGCAAAATCCCCAAAGGTGTCCTGATGGTAGGACCTCCCGGAACAGGAAAAACTCTTCTGGCAAAGGCCGTAGCCGGTGAAGCCGGTGTACCGTTTTTTAATATTTCCGGTTCAGATTTTGTGGAGATGTTTGTAGGGGTTGGTGCCAGTCGGGTCAGGGATCTCTTTGAAGAGGGGCATAAAAACTCACCCTGTATCATTTTTATTGACGAGATTGATGCTGTTGGTCGTCATAGGGGTGCCGGACTGGGAAGCGGACACGATGAGAGAGAACAGACACTTAATGCGTTATTGGTGGAAATGGATGGTTTTGATGGATCAGAAGGAATCATCACCATTGCCGCCACCAACAGGGCTGATATTCTTGATCCGGCATTGTTAAGACCCGGTCGGTTTGATCGCCAGGTTGATGTTGGATTGCCGGATATCAATGGCCGTAAGATGATTCTTGAAGTCCATTCAAAAAAGATCCAGTTATCGCCGAATACTGATTTAAAAGTGATAGCCAAAGGAACTCCTGGATTCAGCGGAGCGGAGCTTGCAAACCTGGTTAATGAAAGTGCATTGAGAGCAGCCAGATTGAATAAATCGGAAGTGATGCTGGACGATATGGAATGGGCCAGGGACAAAGTAATGATGGGTGCTGAACGCAAATCAATGATCATGAAAGACGACGAAAAAATGGCAACGGCATATCACGAAGCGGGTCATGCCCTGATCGCCTATTACATGAAGAAAGCCGATCCCATTCACAAGATAACCATCATCCCTCGTGGGCAAACCCTGGGTCTAACCTCTTTTCTCCCGGAAACTGATAAACTGAGTCTGGAAAAAGAAGCTCTCAAGGCAAAGCTGGCAGTGGCAATGGGCGGACGAGCCGCAGAAGATCTGATTTTAAAGGATTTTTCAACCGGTGTTGAAGGCGACCTGAAAAGTGCCACCAATATTGCCTATCAAATGATCTGTAAATGGGGAATGAGTGAAAAACTGGGGGCGCGATCAATCCCCCAGGGGGATAGTGGGAATTACCTGGCAATGGATTATAATGCTGAAGATCCCGTTTCCGAAGAAACAATGCAACTGGTTGAATCAGAAGTTCACGACCTCATGCAGAATAGTTATGATCAGGCTTTTAGCATCTTATCAGAACACGAAGATCAACTGAAAGCCCTGGCTAAACTCTTGTTGGAAAAAGAGACCGTGAATCTCGAACAGCTTACGGAACTCTTAAATCCTCCGTTACCAACTGAAAGCACGATTGCATAATCTTATGAGATATCTTTTCCTAAAGCTGCTTCCTAAAAACCTGGCAAGTCGAATGTTGGGAGCTTTGTCCGATATCAAGCTCCCATCTCCAATTCTTCGGTCCTTCATTCGAATTTATTGCCAATTCTATGCAGTGAAGCTGGATGAGGCAAAAAAAGCCATTGGGCAATTCAAAACATTCAACGATTTTTTCACCCGCGAACTCAAGCCGGAGGTGAGACCCATCGATGATCAGCCCGATTCCATTGTCAGCCCTGTGGACGGGACAATTGCAGAATTTGGTGAGATCAAAAACGATCTGTTGGTACAGACAAAAGGGATTTATTATTCATCCATCGATCTGGTCGGAGAAACCTACGCAGCCTATTTTAAGAATGGTTTTTTTATAACACTCTATTTAAGCCCGGCAGACTATCATCGCATACACACGCCTATTGCAGGAGTGCTGAAAGAATTCAGCTATTTCTCGGGTAATCTCTGGCCGGTCAATGATTTTGGGGTGCGCAATGTGGGTGGATTGTTTTCACTAAACGAACGAATTGTATCTCTGATTGAAACAAAAAAGACCAAGGTAGCCTTGGTGAAGGTCGGCGCTACGGTCGTTGGTAAGATCAAACTGGAATATAGCGACCTCAGCTCAAACCGGGGTGAAGCTTCCCGGTTCCATCTGCCTGTCTTTCCCCCTAAAAACTATAAAAAGGGAGACGAGATTGGTCGGTTTCAGCTCGGCAGTACGGTTATCTTATTGTTCCAGAATGGCAGCATTAATCCGGAAAACCTTGTTCGTAATCGGAAGATTAAGATGGGAGAGATCCTCGGAAAATCACTGTCTGTCTAGCCAGTCCTTAATCGCTTCAAATCTGGAGAATTCCGGGTAAAAATCGGATTCAAATCGCATCTCTTCGCCAGATACAGGATGGTGAAAGGAGAGGGAGGATGCATGTAGCAGCTGTCTCTCAATTTTTCCAAAAGGCGGGAACAGAGGCTCTCCGGTCCCGTTTAGGAATTCTAGAAACCTGTCATCTTCTTGTCCATACAGTTTGTCGCCTATTATGGGATGACCCAGGAATTCGGCATGGCACCTTATCTGGTGTGTTCTCCCGGAAAAAGTCTGGACCTTGACCAAGGTTAATCCATCCGACACCTTTACCCGCTGAAAATGAGATTTGGAGGGTTTGCCATCACTCCTCACCACTTGCCTGATCCTGATCCTGCTTTGTTCCTCCGTACATTTTCCTATGGGTTGATCCACCAGTACTGATGGCTCGGCGACTTCCCCTTTCAAGATCGCATGATAGGTTTTTTGGGGGATCTGTTTAACAAACTGCTGTCCCAGTATGGTGGCAACCTCTTTAGTGCGTGAGATCAACAAGACTCCCGATGTTTCCTTATCGAGTCGATGAACGGCATATAACTCTTTAAGTCCCTCTTCTTCCTTGAGAATATTGATCAGAGTGTTTCGATAATATCTGCCGGATTCAGCAATGGGAATGTTTCCATTTTTTTCCACCACTAGTATCACTGGGTCTGAAAAAAGAATGTTGTAGGTCGTATCGACTTTTGGCTCATCGGATCGAAGACGCTCATAGCTGATCACATCTTTACTGGCTAAAACACATGAAGGTTCCGATACCTGGCTATTTAACTTGATTGCACCTAATTTTATTGACTTCAGCCAGCTCTCTCTGCTCTGATAAGGAAACCTTCGGGTTAGAAAATCGATTAATGTTTCTTTCGTCTGGTGGCGTGTATAACAAAATTTCTGCATAATGTAGAATCGACTGGGATGGAATAGACTTGAACAGGGATCACTGATACACTGTATCATATACTGATATCTCAAATTATTATCTAATTTGTATCATCAACCCTTATAGAAATCCGATATTAGAGTTTACATCAAAGGCAACTTTTGTTATGCCCTCTAATTAATGTCCTGTTATTTTGAGCAGGTGTGTCTTTCTATTTTTTTCGTTTAAACCTCATAATCTTAATCATATAGAATGATAGCCAGTTTATTGATCATATCAGCAGACGATTTCCCCAACGCCTTGTCACGTCACCTGGAGCAATCCGAATTTTCCTGTTATTATTCACGAGGCGTTATTAAAACCAGGGAGATTCTTGAGAATCAACAAATCGACGCTGTTGTCTGGCTGTTCATGGGACATGAAAGTGCACTGGCCAAAGACCTGGTAAAAGTTTTAAACCTCCATGCCCAGGTTCCCATCGTATTAATTACCCAGAATTATGACCAATTGGATTTTGCCGAAAATATAAAATACCTTTTTGCCAACCTGGACTTAAATGATGATTTAAGTGACATGATTAAAACCATTGAGACCGTCTGTAACCAGTCAATCATTAAGGAGCTGAAACCGGACATAGATGTCCAGTCAACCAATGAAATTGAGTTTAAAAATGCCGTTTCCCAGATTATTGGCAGAAACAGTGTGGACAATCATACAGATACGGAAGGACAGCAAAACCGCTTAAATCGGGTGGAACTATGGGAAGCGATTGATGCAAATGAGAAGCAGATCCTGGCAGGAAGTGGTGACCGGGAGAAAAACAAAAAAACGTTTATCCCCAAAATAAAACAACTCTTCAAAAAGTCCTAATCCCCTTCATCTTCACAACTGCAGGTTGAACAACTGACAATTTTATTTCCGAACTCATCCTTAATGCAGTTTTCCAGTATCGGCGTCCCCCCGCAATGTCCCTTGATTTGTTTATTCTTAAAAATGGCTCCCAGTGATAATCCCAGGATCGCCAAAGCAAATATTATAATGGATGCAATATATACTTCCATAACCTGCTCAATCTAAAAAGGGCTTAAATTCCGGAGAGTATTTTTCAACCAGCTCTCCCTGTTCTCTTAATATCCAGAATACACGATAATTATGTTTCTGTGCAAATTGAAATCCCCTTTCAAATCCCATGACAATGAGAGCTGTTGCCAAGGCATCCGCCTTTAGGCAGGAAGGATGAATGACACTGACAGAAGCGATCTCATTATTCACCGGCCATCCAGTTTTCGGATCAATGGTATGAGAGAACCGTTGGTTTTCAATTTCAAAAAAGTTACGATAATCACCTGAGGTAGCCATGCTATCGTTTCCAAGTTTCAGGATTTTTTGAATGGATCTTTTATTAACATCAGGACGCTCAATGGCAACCAACCACGGCTTTGCCCCGTTCTTCTTCCCCTTTGTTTTGATCTCTCCCCCTATCTCCACCAGATAGCTAAAGATTTTGTTTTCCTCCAGCAATTGCGCCACACGATCAACCGCATAACCTTTTGCACTCGCCGATAGATTAATCGATAATCCGGGATCGTTTTTCCGGATGGAAGACCGGTCTTTTGAGATTAAAAATTTCTGATACCCAGATGTCTGCAAGGCTGTTTGGATTTTACTTTCATCGGGAATCTTCCCGGTAGCTGCTGACCTTCCGAATCCCCAGAGTTCAATCTGGTTGCCGATGGTAAAATCAAAGGCACCCCCTGTTTCTTCACTAATTTGCAGGGATTCTGCTATCACCCTTGAAACTTCAGGAGAAAGATTAAACCAGTCTGTCGACTTGGTATCATTAAAACGGGAAATCTCCGATGTGGGATAAAAAACAGACATGAAAGAGTCGATCTGCGTTAATAGTTCTTCTATCTTGAATTGGAGGGAACTGACATTAACATCTGCCGGGATTGAGACGAGTTTAATGGAGAAAACGGTGCCCAGGGCCGAACCGACGATCTCCACCGGTTCGACTTTGTCTTTGGTGCAGGAGCCTAAAATAATAATGAGGAAAACCAGACCACTAATTAACCTGATTCCCACTTTCCAGTCAGTGAGCAAATCTTTAACCGCCAAAATCATCCAGCAATATATTTTCCTGTTCAACACCCAGGTTCTCAAGCAAATTTATAACGGCAGATGTCATCAAAGGGGGACCACACATGTAGTATTCACAATCTTCAGGTGCGGGATGGTCTTTTAAGTATTGCTCAAATAGAACCTGATGGATAAACCCGGTCAGACCGGTCCAATTATCCTCCGGCAACGGATCAGACAACGCCACATGCCAATCGAAGTTCTTGTTTTCTTCCTTCAACTTGTCGAATTCTTCAACATAGAACATTTCACGAAGGCTTCGCGCCCCGTACCAGTAGGAAATTTTCCGGTTGGTTTTTAACCGTTTTAACTGATCGAAAATATGAGACCTCATGGGAGCCATACCAGCGCCACCCCCGATAAACACCATTTCGGCATCCGTCTCTTTGGCGAAGAACTCTCCATATGGTCCGGAGATGGTTACCTTGTCACCCGGTTTTAAACCGAAAATATAGGAGGACATAATTCCGGGAGGAACAGAAGGTGGAGAGCCGGGTGGTGGAGTTGCAATCCGTACATTGAGTTTTATTATCCCCCTTTCATCAGGATAATTGGCCATGGAATAGGCACGAATGGTATGTCCCTTGACATTGGATTTATAGCGCCAGATATCAAATTTGTCCCAATCCGGACGGTATTCCTCAGCCACTTCAAAATCCTTATATTCGAGTCTGTGCGGAGGGCACTCGATTTGGATATACCCTCCGGCACGAAAGTTGACATTTTCGCCCTCGGGCAGTTTCAGGGTTAGCTCCTTGATAAAGGTGGCAACATTGGGATTTGAGACCACTTCACATTCCCATTTCTTGATTGAGAATATCTCTGCCGGGACTTCGATCTTCATATCCCGTTTTACGGTCACTTGACATGCCAGCCGTTTTCCTGAATCCGCTTCCCGTTTTTTGATGTGAACGGTTTCGGTCGGCAGAATATCCCCTCCGCCATCCAGAACCGTGCATTTGCACTGTGCACAAGTTCCCCCTCCGCCGCAAGCCGAAGGGAGGAAAATATTTCTGGCTGAGAGTGTATTGAGTAGCTTACTGCCTGCCGAGACTTTGATTGAATTTTCTGCATCATCATTAATCAATATAACAACATCACCTGTTGCAACCAGCTTAGACCTTGCAAATAGAATGACAACAACAAGGGTCAAAACAATGGTTGTAAACATAACAACACCCAGGTAAATCTCAATCATGTCTAATTTCCTTTTGAGGATGAATTAAAAATCACAATCTGAAGCTAGCTTGATTCCCTAACTACAGCTGAATCCCTGAAAACGACATAAATGCAATGGCCATCAGCCCTGCTGTAACAAAAGTTATACCCAGTCCTTTTAGTCCGTCCGGAACATCACTAAAAACGAGTTTTTCCCGAATTCCGGCCAGGGCAACAATTGCCAAAGCCCAGCCCAACCCGCTACCAAATCCATAAACTACACTTTCTCCCAGGTTATAGTCCCTTTCCACCATAAACAGAGAACCTGCCAGGATGGCACAGTTAACCGTAATCAGCGGCAGGAAAATCCCAAGGGCATTATAAAGCCCGGCAAAATACTTATCCAAAACCATTTCCAGAATCTGCACCATGGCTGCGATCACACCGATATAACTGATCAATCCCAGAAAACTGAGATCGACTTGCGGAAGTCCGATCCATGAAAGAGCGCCCGCCCTTAAGATGTAATTATAGATAAAATAATTTGTGGGCACCGTAATGGTTTGAACAACAACAACTGCAACACCAAGGCCCATGGCTGTTTCCACTTTTTTGGATACTGCCAGAAAGGTACACATCCCCAGAAAAAAAGACAGGGCCATGTTTTCAACAAAAACTGATTTGATAAATAGACTAATGTAGGCTTCTACCATTTTAATTATCCTCTTCTACCTGATCTTTCTTCCAAGTTCGTAATGCCCAGATAAAAAAACCAATCAAGAAAAAAGCACTGGGTGGCAATACCAGAAGCCCGTTTGTCTGATACCAGCCACCTTCCGTAATCGGAGTCAAAACATTATAGCCCAGAAACTTCCCAGTCCCGAAAATCTCCCTGATGGCTCCCACCACAAACAATATCAGCGAATATCCCAGCGCATTTCCAACACCATCCAAAAAACTGGCTACCGGCCCGCTTTTCATGGCAAACGCTTCGGCACGCCCCATAACAATACAGTTGGTAATTATCAAACCGACAAAAACCGAAAGCCTGCGGCTGATATCATAGGCATAGGCTTTCAGGGTTTCATCAACAATGATTACCAGGGAGGCGATGATCGTCATTTGAATGATGATTCTGATATTATTTGGAATATGTTTGCGGATGATACTGACGGAGAGATTTGACAAACTGGTCACAAATATAAGAGCCGCGGACATGGCGATCACCGTATCCATTTTACTGGTGACGGCCAGGGCCGAGCAGATCCCGAGTACCTGTAGTGCAATGGGATTATTCTTAAAAATGGGGTCGAATAAAACCTCTGACATCTTCGTCATATCATGCTCCTTGATCTTGTTTTCTGACGTTTTGCAGGAATTTTTTAAACCCGTCTTTCCCCAGCCAGTAGCGCATCATGTTTTTTACTCCTGTGGTTGTCAAAGTGGCACCGGATAAACCATCCGCCTGGTGAATGGCCTCCGGTTTATCTCTGTTCACTTTTCCCTTAAGAACATTGATCATCACGTTCCAATCCTCGTCATACACGAGTTTATCCTGAAACTGTTTCTGCCAGCTGGGATTATCAATCTCACCTCCCAGCCCCGGAGTTTCCCCATGGTCATAAAAGCTGAATCCCTTTATGGTATTGCCGTCGGATTCCAATGCCAGAAAAGCATACATGGTGGACCATAATCCTTTGCCATATACGGGAAGGATGATGGTCTTCAGTTTTCCATCAACTTTGACCAGGTAAACTTCAGCTGTTTTCACCCGCCGTTTGATATTGGCAATATCTGCTTCCGGTGAAATGGCAACGCTTAAACCCGGTCTGGCCAAAGCAGCTTTCACATTGTACGCTTTGGAATTGATGGTTTCATTAAAATCCCCGGTATCGATGTCGACATATTTGACTTCAATGTTTTTAAAGAGCTCTTCGACATCCTTACCCTCTTCAAGAAGTCCCGCAGCTTTTAAGATATTATTTTTTTTGAACAGCGCTTTATTGATCTCCTGGAGGGGCTTTAGCTTTACAGCGGCTGTTGACACCAATATGGAGCATACAATACATAAAAGAGCTGCTACCAGGATTGTCTTCCCAATTGATTCATTTGCCATGGCGTTGCTTCCTCCGTTTTATGTTCGATTTAACAACATAGTAGTCAATTAACGGAGCCCATACATTCCCAAATAAAATCGCCAGCATCATTCCTTCGGGAAAAGCGGGGTTCACAACCCTTATCAGAATCACCATACATCCGATCAAGACCCCGTAAATCCATTGCCCGGTCTGCGTCATTGCCGCCGAGACCGGATCTGTTGCCATAAAAACCAAACCAAAGGCAAACCCGCCCAAAACAACATGCCAGGAGGGACTCATGGAAAACATGAGATTGGTAGTGCTGCCGATGGAATTAAAGAAGAATGATAGTCCCACTGCGCCGATGAGGACGCTTACCATTATTCTCCAGGAACCAATTCCGGTAGCAATCAGAATGATCGCCCCGATCAGACACGCCAGGGTTGAGGTTTCTCCCATTGAACCGGGAATGATGCCAATGAAAGCATCCAGCCAGGTAATCGATTCCTTCACGGTTTCTATTCCGCCTGCAGCTGCCTGACTAAGGGGAGTTGCCCCGGAAAAACCATCCGCGGCAATCCACACTGAATCGCCGGAAATTTGTGCAGGATAAGCAAAAAACAGGAACGCCCGACCCGACAAGGCCGGATTTAGAAAGTTTCGCCCGACACCGCCAAACAGCTCTTTGGCCACAACCACTCCAAAAGTAATCCCCAATGCAGCCTGCCAATAGGGAATAGTCGGCGGTAAAATCAAGGGGAACAAAGTACCGGTAACCAGGAAACCCTCATTGATCTCGTGGCCCCTGGTAATCGAAAACAGGGCTTCCCAGAATCCACCCACAACAAATGTTAGAACCAGCAAGGGTAGGAAATAGAGAGATCCGTGAATGATGTTAGCCCAAATACTGGTGGGATCATACCCACACCCGATCAGGTCAATAACGCCGCCTCTCCATCCTGAAGCTCCCGATAATCCGACTTTTTCCAAAGCTCCGTTGGCTTGGAAACCAGTATTATACATTGCAAAACAGATGCAAGGAAGCAGCGCAACCACTACTGTGATCATAAGTCGTTTCAAGTCCAGGCTATCCCTCACATGGGACGACTCTTTAGTAACCTCGCCAGGAGTATAAAGAAAGGTATCTATCATTTCATAGACGGGATAAAGCTTCTCCAGCTTCCCACCCTTATGAAACTGTCGCGCCTGACTATCAAGAAATTTCCGTATTAGCTTCATTTATCCATCTCTTTCAATTCGAATCAGATTATTTCTTAATATTGGACCAAAATCATACTTACAGGGACACACAAAAGTGCATAACCCCAGATCCTCTTCGTCCAATTCAAGACAGCCCAAAGCTTGCGCTTTTTCAGTATCCTCAACAATTAATGACCGCAATAAAAATGTCGGCTGAATGTCCAAAGGCATTACCTTCTCATACATTCCAATGGGAACCATTGTCCTTTTATTTCCTTCTTGTGAGGTTGTAAAGGAGAACTGTTTCCCCGGAAGCAATTTGGATAAAAACACTCTTTTAATGGAGAACTTATTCATGCCCAAGCCAACCCAACCCAAGAATTCCCTTTTTCGCCCCTCTTCCAAGACTGAAACCTGTAAATGATATCGGCCTAAGAAATTTAAGGTTTCTTTTACCTGACGACCGGAGAGAACCGATCCGGAAATGATTCTGTTTTGCTTATCACTGCACTCACCCACTAATAACTCGTTTAAATCAGCACCAATCCGAGTGCGCAATAACCTCGGTTTCTTTGCCTCAGGCCCCCCAATAGCAATAACCCGTTCAACATAGATCCTTCCGGTTGTGAAAAGTTTCCCAATGGCAATAACATCCTGATAATTAAGGTGCCAGACCGTTTTATCGATATTAACAGGATCGAGAAAATGGATATGAGTTCCCACCAGACCCGCCGGATGACATCCCTGGAATTCTGCCACCACAAGCCTGGGAAGATCAGATTCCGGGAGGTCGGTTTTTGGAGATTTACATAAGAAAATCTTCCCTTCGGTCAAATGAGATATAACCTTCAGACCGTTTGTGAATGCCCCCCTTTGTTCATTAATAAACAATTCCGGATTCGCCCCTAAGGGGTTGGTTTCCATTGCATTAACAAAAATGGAGCGTGGTTCGCTTTCCGGGAGGGGAACTTTGCTGTAGGGGCGGGTTCTGAAGGAAACCCAAAGGCCTGATTTTACAAGGTTGTCAACAACCTGTTCTCTATTCAGGGTTAGCAACTCCGCTTCGGAGTATGTTTTGAATACCTCTTCTTCCTCTCCTTCAAGTTCAATCACTACGGATTGAAGAACTCTTCTTTCCCCACGGTTGATAGCCTTTACTTTTCCAGCTCCCGGGGATGTGTAAAGCACCCCGGGGGTTTTCTTATCCTCGAATATCACTTGCCCGAGTTTAACAGTATCACCCTCATTTACCTTCATCGTAGGTTTCATACCATGGTAATCCTCTCCTACAATCGCCACGGAAGTCACCTTCTTTTCATTGTCTATCTGTTGTATGGGAGAACCGCCAATTGGTATATCCAAACCTTTTTGAATTGAAATCATCTCGTGATCTATCCTTGTTATATGATTTTTACTCATCAAGAATAACAACTGTCCTTTATAAATTGATCCAAAATACTTACCCCAATTGCTTAAAATGATTGATCTCTTCTGCTCCAATCTTTTTCAGCAAATTTGAACAATTTCCAATCTCAGTTTTTTGCCCGATGTTATCGTTAACCAAAACATCCTCCGATCAGATTTTACCTCTGATGAGAAAAGAAGCTTATTAGATCAATATAAAAAAACAAACCAGTTTGGCAATATTAATTAATACTTACCCTACAAAGTTGAATCATCGGATCTGAAATTTATTTCGACAAACCCCATATATAACTGCTTATAAGAGATCTATTAAGTATGAAATAAAAATACTATACCAACCGCCAAAAGTATTTTGGAAATTAAAAAGAATCCGATTCACATCCAGATTTCCTCTGCAAACGGTTTTTCCCGGATACCACAGCATACCTTAACAATTTATTCGATATTAACACTTTATTTCAATAAGATATAGCTTTGATAAATCTTGGATTTAAAATCCAAGATGCGAGTTCACATTCTTGATGAAACAGTACCCAGACTTGACACTTGCGCATTCGTTCTCTGTTCATAATACAATTCAAAGGAAAACTTCTGCTAAATCATTTGGTTTATGAGAAAGGCTACACTTGGAAAAATGGTTTGATACAATTATCCGGCATCCAGGAGAGGGATTCCAGGCTGACAAACCCAATCAGAACTGATAAGCATATTTTTACATAAAAAAATTAATGGAACATATAAAGAGAATAAAGGAATGAAAATAGACGACTTAAAAAGAGAATTGAATCATACCGAGGAAAAAATCGACGTTTTAGAAGGGTATCTTTGAATTAGACAAAATCAATCAGGAAATTGATGAATTGGAATTTATCGCTTCCCAGGATGCCTTCTGGCAAAAATCGAATAAGGATCGCACAACTACCCTGAAGAGAATTTCGGCCATTAAATCCATTCAGGAGCGCTGGGCAAGGGTTCAAAAACTCCACCAGGAGATTGTCTCGGCCATTGAATTACTTGAACTGGAAGAGGACAAGGAGTTAACACAGGAAGTAGAACAGCATTTAAAGGCAGTCAACAAGACCATCAAACATTTTGAACTTAATCATCTTCTTGGAGGCCCCCAGGATCAATGTGATGCCATCTTAACAATCAATCCCGGAGCGGGTGGCACGGAATCAATGGATTGGGCATCAATGCTATTGAGAATGTATCGACGCTGGGGAGATGATAATGCGGATAAAGTTACGGTACTGGACTTCCAAGCAGGGGAAGAAGCGGGGATAAAATCCGTTACCCTGGGCATTGAAGGCGAATATATATATGGGAAATTAAAAACTGAAGTAGGAATTCATCGACTGGTTCGATTATCTCCTTTTGATACCAACAAACGCAGGCACACCTCATTTGCCTCTGTTTTTGTTTATGCCGATATAGAAGATGAAATCGACATCATCATCAATGAAGGTGATTTGCGAATTGACACCTTCCGTTCGAGCGGAGCAGGAGGACAGCATGTCAATGTAACCGACTCGGCAATTCGCATTACTCATGTTCCCACAGGAATAGTTGTGCAATGTCAGAACGAAAGATCCCAGCATAAAAACAAGGCAACTGCCATGAAAATGTTGAAAGCTTCCTTGTTTAGATTGGAAGAAGAAAAACGGCAGGCTGAAAAGGACGAAATGAACAGTCAAAAAAAGGATATCTCTTGGGGAAGCCAGGTAAGAAGTTACATTTTACACCCCTATCAGATGGTGAAGGATCACCGCACGGGTTGCGAAACCTCAGATACAGCTGGCGTTTTGGATGGACAACTGAATCCTTTCATAGAAGCCTCCCTCAGTCACTCGGCCACAGGCAAGTCGACCTAGGGAAAACTTTTGGGTGCTTGGAAGCGCTTACTTTGGAATATATTGTCAGAACAGGGATTATGGCAAGGTGGGGTTACAACCCCACCCGCACATAAAAAAAGACAACCATAAAACCACCCTATTGGTTTTTACATCAATACTAATCACCGAGGATAAAAGGGTAGCCACCCTCTCGAAAATAAAAATAGGGATTAAGAATCAGGTTTTTCCTTAAATCTGCCAGATACTCCCGACCGGGAGTGACCTTTCTCCTGAAACTCCACATTCCTCCAATCTTTTTTTGTGCCAGCTGCAGATGACCAAAATCAAGGAAGTATCGTTTATCTGTTTTATTGAAGTAAATAATCTGGGGCAGGAAATCAATATGATTAATTGAGCTGTTTACCCGGATAACATCACCATCCAGTTTCAAGGAATACCGAATTCCCCTGGTTGGAAACCAGAACTGATTATCGAGGTGGAAATCTAAGCGGTCCATGGGATAAAAATCTTGTACCGGTGTCAATTCTTGCCCGTTGGATTTCATCTCCCCTTGAACGTCAACAAGGACAGGAACCTTAAAATCAACAAATCTTTTAAATTGACTGCGTCTGGTTGTATTATTAACCAGCTTTACACCAACAGAGTTGACAGAATAGAGCATCAGCAGGTTTTGGGGAGGATCATATAAAATATCTTCAACACTGAAAATCATAGTCTGATAGTCAATTGTTGCAGCCAATTGTCTTGTGATGTTGGGTGTGTTGAAACGGATCTCCAGCACAATCTGATCCGTTAACGGGATTTGATTGGCAAGAGATTTAATCTCCGTCAATTCTAACTTTCCGGCCAATAAAACACGATACCACTTTTTCATCTCCTCCTGCACCCTTGGATGATCCGGAGTGAGTGTATTAGCCTTTTCCAAACGCTGGAACGCCATGGGATACTTCTTTTCTCCCACATATATATCATACCGTTCTAAAAGATCCTCTGTGGTCTTGACGGTTGTTCTTAAGTAAGCCTCCTTATAATTATCATCACCAGGAGAACTTGTATGGGCCCTTTTATATTCAATATTCGCCTCTTCATATCTTCCCAGTTTTTCCAGTTCCAATCCCCTGTGATAATTGTAGTTACATCCTGACAGGGTTAAGGTCGCTAAAGAGCAAACAATAGATAGTACAATTCGAAACCTTTTCATGAGATACACATAATTTAATTATTAATTTTCGGATGTTTGGAAAAGAAAGACACTCCGGACTCACTTTAGAGGGGTATTCTGTTCTTCAACACTTTCAGACAGCTGCAATAATTCAGAATGGAAAAGACCATTTTGAAACTGAACAACTTCCTGGTTTTCGTCACTTTTCACCCAGATCCAGGGATTTATTTCGGTCAGTTTATCTAACAATGACTTGATATCAGAGTCTGGAACATCTGTTGCCAGTACCTGCATCAACAAAGCAAGACTATTGTTTGGATTGATGCTGAGCGCCTCAGTAGCTGTTTTTACCACCCATTCTGAATCCTTTCGGTTCAGATAGTAGATCTCAGCCAACAAAGCAAGAATTCTGCAATCTTTGGGATGCTTCATGGCAGCTGATCTGAGCAAGAGTTCAACCTCTCCCTGGAAGGCTTTCTGTTCGTCAAGAAGCAGATTTTTCGACACGATCACCATTCCCTCGGCCAGATCGGCAATAAATTCAGCGCGGCTGTTTTCATCCACCAACTCTTTCATTTGCAGAGTGGTTCCAATCTCGGGAATAGCCCCGGGAATATACAGGAACTGCCGGTATTTAAAAATCGTCTCAATCCTGACTGATTGTAATATTGGATATTTAAACCCCGCTAGAGGCTTACACTCGGGATTTATCCACAAACAGATCTCCGCAAAGAGCTTATCCAGTTCAATTTCAAAATCATCCATGGAAAAAAGGATCTTGTAAAACTGATCCCGTTTTTCAGGGATAAACCTCTGCATCTGAATGTTTACAACTCCATTTTGTAAAACCTGCTGAAATGATCCTGAAATCAAAATCGAATTATTTTTTGAGACCGGCAAAGAAGGCTTTGACTTATATTGCCACAGCCTCAGCGTTTCCAATGGAAAAAAGTCAATTTCAATGGTTTCAGCAAGATATGCCTGCAGTCTGGCCTGGATATAAAACCCGATCCAGTCATTCGCTTGATTGCTGCGCTGGTTGGTCAGTGGTACAACACCAACCAACTCCCGGCTTAACGTAATGGAGGGAACAGTAAATAGATATGATATGAGTATAAAAATGAACGCTTTTAAAAAGACACCCATTTATTATTCATTAATACTGATGACGATACAGACTTTCCTGGGATTGAGTACCTTCTGATTGTCCGTTTTCTGAATCTGATCCGCCCGGTTGATCGACACTTGAAGAATCGATGCTTCCAAATTCCTGAACCAGACTCGCCATTTTGTCTTCATATTGCTTTTTTATCTCTTCAAGTTCGGTTACTCTTCCTTGAAGCTCTTCGATTTTTTGAACAGCGTTCCTTACTTTTGACTGCAGTTGATCCAAAATCTCCATATTACTCCTTACCTTACATCCACTGGTTAATGATAGGACAAAAACTTAACAAAATAACATCTTAGGAATCCAACCGGACATTCATCGCATTTAATAAAGGCATATTATAGTCGACATCAACTTGCGTTCGCAGTCGAACAATAAAGCCATTGAGAACAACTTCAGCTTTTTGCTGACGCATCATATTGCCAAGAAGCGTTAACGTCTGTTTGTTCTCTTCGGTTAACTCTCCACTCTTCTTGTCAATCAGGTAAACCAGATAAGCCCTGTCGCCATCTTTTACGGCTCTGACCTGGTCTTTTTCCATTTTGAAGACATCAATCTTAAACTTGTTGCTGACGCCAAGATTTTTGATTTCCCTGTCGGAGAACTTAAATCTGGCATCGATGGCATTAGTTTTAAGAGTTAATGCAAGGTTGTCAAACTCTTTTAGTGATTTTATTTCTTTGGAATACAGTTCCAGTTTTACGGCGGCTATTGCTCTCTTTTTCTCTTCAATAGCATAATACTTGACCGTTTCCTTCACCTCCTCCAAAGGTTTTACAAAAGGCTCTATGATTTCTGCAACTTCATATACAATAATTTGCTGATCGCCGGCAAGTGCATATTGGTCTTTTTGATTCAAGGTTGCATTGCCAAGCTTTTGATAAAGTTGATAGGAGTAGCCAATCTTTTTCAGATTTTTTGTGTCATCGAAGGTCTCAGTTTTCTCAACGGTTTTATTGAGTGATTGAGCGATCTCTGCCAGGGGTTTTGTTTCAGTCCCCAACTGAAGTTTCTCCACCTGATTCATCAATCGCCGTTTTGCTTTGTTAATTGTGATCTGCAACTTGATATTTTCCTTAACTGCTTCAAAAGGTTGAACTTCCGCCTCTTTTCTATCAACCAGTTCTACAATATGATAACCAAAGGCACTCTTAAACGGCTTTGAGATCTCATTTTTCTTGAGGAGATCAATGGCCGACTCAAATTCGGCTACAAATGAACCCTTTTCAACCCAACCCAGGTCACCTCCCTTGGTAGCAGATCCCGAATCATCGGAGTACTTTTTTGCCAGCGCTGCAAACTGATCCGGCTGCTCGATAATCTGGCTGTATATCTGATCCGCTTTTTTCCTGGCTTCTGTCAACTCTTCATCGCCAGCATCGTTCGCAGTACTGATGAGAATATGACGGGATAAAAAGGACTCCTTATTGGTGAACTCTGTTTCCTTATTAGCTTCATAGTAATGGCTGATCTCTTTGTCACGAACGACCACTTTGTCTTTCACATCGTCTATATCAAGGACAAAATAATTCAAGGCATATTGACTCTTCTGCTGAAAAGTGGATTTATTGAGATCATAATATTCTGCCAGCTCCTGATCAGACAAAGTTGCCTGATCCGTAAACAGGGAAGGATTAAATTCTATCACCTTAACAGACAGTTCAGATTCATAGCGGCGGTATTCCTGCTCAAGAGAACTGCGACTAAAAAGTGCGCCTGTGCTGATAAACCGGAAAAGCTTCCTGGACGTCAGACTCTCTTTCAAATCCTTTTCATAGGCCAGTTTTTCGGTACGCATGTTTTTCAAACTGTTTTTATATTTATCGGGATCAAACCGCTCATCTGTCATAAAAGCCGACATGTTATAGATTTCATGGGCCAGTTCCTTGTCCGAAACAGCCAGTCCGTTGACTTCAGCACTTTTGAGAACAAGTGCGGCGTTGGTCAACTGATGGACAATCTGCCCTTCCAGGTTGATCATCTTAATATATTCGGAAGCCCTATCTCCATATCTTGAACGAATCTCCTCCCGCTTGTTTTCATAAGCACGCTGGTATTTGTCAATTTTAACCTCGTAACCATCAACCGTGACGATAGTGTTGGAACTTTGACTGCGATAGGTTGATACGCCGAAAAAAGCCATTACCACCACTACCACACCAACAATAAACTTAATCCCAAATGATTGTACGTTATCTCTAATTAGATTGAGCATTAAACTAATCCCTATTAAAACATACTATTTTAAGTGATAATCCAGAATCATCTCTCTTCCGATTTGCCAGGAAATTTTAAAACCTATTCATCTGGATTCATGCAGGTATTTTTCTCGTTGAAAAAGAAACCGAAACTTTAACAAATATTAATAGCTGTTTTCCCCAAATCATGCAATTCAAATAGTTCAACAAGGGGGTCAAGTCTTCTTTTGACCCACCCTGAAAGGTGAGTCAAAAGTTGGCTTGACCCCCTCACTTTAACAGATCCAATATCAAGCCAAAGAAATTGTGATCATACAGAGACCGATAAAACCAACCCAGATGCGTATTACACTGATTGCAGAGGGACGGTTGCCATTCAAAACCCTCGAACCAGGTCCACTCGGCAGTAGGAACGCCCAGAGCGATGCAACCCTCTGCTGATTTAAAACAGCCGATTCTAAAAACCTGTCCCCCCGGGTTGAGGAAGGTATGTTCAAATTCGCCACCGACTTCAAACTTATTTTCCGGCAGGGTGATTTTATTCTCACACTGTTTGCAGAGGATGTATTTTTCCTCTTTCTCTCTGGTCTCTTCCTTTATCTTGGTTGATCTCTTTTTTTTCTTATCGGTTTTAGAGACAAAAAACCAGACTGGTTCTTTTCCACTGTTTTCTGTCTGTCCCATCATATTGATGTACCGAGTTTGCATTGTCACCCCTACGAGTTGGAAGTTTTTTTCTATTTTTACAGGAAGTAGTGTTTCATAGGCAACCCTGAATTCGTCTTGCAGTAAGATATTTTGGGAAATCCTTCCAATTGCAATCCTACTTATGATTTTTTTGATCAAGCTCAAAGGGAGATATCGATGGAGACATGGGATAAATCAGGATCAAACATTGATGATAAGGAATAAAGTTCAATTGACTATCTATACCAATCGATTTTAAATAGTTAAGATACAAAAATGTTCATACCCGGTACAAACGATTTGACAGCCTAAACTTTCTGCTCTTGGATACTTATGAAACCCAGCCAGATTGACCTTTCCCATTATAAAAAAATATATACCCTTGGACCTAAGGGGACTTTCAGCAACCAGGCCGCGAGTTTGGTCGGGGGTACCGCCATTAGCGACATCCATTACACAACCACCATTCCTCAAATTGCCGATGTCGTGGAAAAAAGTGAAAACGTCCTTGGAGTTTTGCCGATTGAAAACTCCATATCAGGTATAGTGGGTCAGGCACAGGATGCCCTGGTGGCTTCCAATGTGGTCATCGTCAACGAACTGATGATTGAGATCCGCTTCAGCATGGTGTCCCATGTTCCTCTTGATCGGGTGAAACAGTTTTACAGTCATACGGAAGCGTTTAACCAGACCATGATTTTCACCGCCAAACATATGCCGGAAGCCGGTGTAGTTTTTTCAAATTCCAACATCCATTCCGGGGAACTTTTCCTGGAACGCAAGGATGAACCGGTTGCCGCCATTATTCCCAAAGTGCTGGCTGATACTAATCCGGTTTTCAAGGAAAAGGTTGCCGCCGTCAATATTCAGGATTATGAACAGAACATGACACGGTTTGTGGTCATCCGGAAAAAGCCGGAGAATTATGTTCCCGATTTCACCAGGAACAAAACCTCCCTTCGCATTGAGTTTAAGGAAGATCGACATTCTTTGTTGTTTGAACTGCTGAGAGAATTTCATGTATTCGGCATCAACCTCTGTCGATTGGAATCTCGTCCATTAAAAAACTCTCCCTGGCGCTATCGGTTTTTCATCGATTTAATCAATAATCACCGGGTCGACAGTTGTCTAAAAGAACTGGAAAAACTGGATATCGGATTTAAATTGTTTGGCAGTTATGATCCCATCAAACGCTGAACCCAACCCCCTGTATTTCTTATTAGAGACTCATGGACTCAATTATCATATGGAGTATGGACCCGGAACTGATTCGTTTCGGGTCTTTGGCAATCAGATGGTATGGTTTGTTTTTTGCGCTGGCATTTCTGTTTGGCACCCTCATCATGACGAGAATATTCAGATTGGAGAAAAAGCCTGAAAAATCAGTCGATCGATTGTTAATCTACATGTTGCTGGCGGTGGTAATCGGAGCCAGGCTGGGAGAGGTTCTCTTTTATAATCCGTCATTCTTTATATCCCATCCTGGTGAAATCATAAAAGTATGGAAAGGCGGTCTTGCCAGTCATGGGGCAGTTGTTGGTATTCTGGTTGCACTATATATATACGCGAAAAAAACACCGGATCAATCTTACCTGTGGATTCTGGATAGAATCGTCATTATCGTTGCATTAGGGGGAGGACTGATCAGGGTTGGTAATTTTTTCAACTCGGAGATTCTGGGAGCTCCGACAAATTCAGACTGGGGTGTAATCTTCAGCCACATTGATAATATTCCAAGACATCCGGCTCAACTTTACGAATCACTGTCCTACTTCACTCTTTTTGCTGTTCTGGTTCTTTTGTACAGGAAAATCGATACCCTTCAAAAACCGGGATTGCTATTCGGAATATACCTAACCGGAGCCTTTACTGCCCGGTTCTTCATAGAATTTGTGAAGAGGAACCAGGTCGCCTATGAAGAGGGCTGGATACTCAACACAGGACAACTCCTGAGCATTCCGGTGGTGTTAATCGGATTATTTGCACTGATACGGGCATTGACCGGGAAGACAAAACTCTCATGATCATTGTCGAGGGTGTCTAAATGGTTCCCGCTTCATCGGACTTGATCCACAATTCATCGTCATTTTGGAGCTTGATTTTCCACCATTCGCCTTGGGTTTCCATAATCCTGAATTCAGTTCCTCCCGGCAGAGGCTGATCATAGAATTTACCATAGGTTTTCCCGGGTCCTTTTCTGACAATTGATTGTTGTTTTGTGATTACACCGGATTTAATAAAATGGATCTGGTAAGCCGAAACAAGATATGACCCGCCAAATAAAACAGATAGAATCAGGGATAAAATCACACCTCCCCTAAGTAAAAAGCTACGAAGCACAATTGAGATCGTCAGGAAAATCCAGATAAAGGAAAATGAGCAGATCAGGATGATACGCCTGGTGTCATAATCCAGCAAATAATGCCAGAACAGAATACCTTTTTTAATGTCATCCCACCATATTTTTTTTCCTTCAGGAACATGAATCCCTTCCCGCGCAATGCCCAGGTTATAATTCAGATCGGTAAAACCGGGTATCAGTCTTTTTGCTTTCAGATAATAGAGAATCGCTTTACCTTTTTCACCGGCCTCATGATAGGCATTCCCGATATTATAATACAGGTAGCCGTTTTCAATACCCTGCTCTTCCACCAGTGCTTCAAATTGACCTGCCGCTTTCAGCATATTCATTCGTTTCTGTTCCCCGCTTTGCCCTTGCGCTTTTTTAAAAGTTTCCTGGGCTTGCAGAAATATACCCTTTGATTCGGTCTGCTGTTCCGATTCCGCAAAGACTGTGACCACTAGAAACAAACCCAGACATATAACAAGATAACTGAATTTCTGTTTTTTCATTTTGAACATATCTGCCTGTACGCTGTATAAATAAAATCTCTGATCATAAAAAATCCTGCCCGGATATTTGAATCAACCCATATCCCCGTATAACCGATTCAATACTAAAGAAGCCCGTTGACAAACAATCTCCATTTTTCTTTGAGACCAATATTCTAGCCACTCCCGGCAAAACCAGTAAAGAATTGTTCTTTCATTAGCCCTTGCATTCGCTTATTATGAACATGCGATTCAAAATCATCAAGACTCTAAAGAGAGGGACGCTTACTTAATAAGCAAATCCCAATAAATCAATTCAAATCAGTAATATGACGGCAGCATTCACACATCTTCATTTTCATACCCATTATTCCCTGTTGGACGGAGCCATCAAAGTCAAAGGATTGGGAAAACACCTCAAGAATCTCGGCTTTAACAGTTGTGCCATTACCGATCATGGAAATCTCCATGGAGCGGTTGAATTTGAAAAGGAGATGAAAAAGGCGGATATTAAGCCGATTATCGGCATGGAAGCCTACGTTGCAAAAATCAGCCGTTTTCATCGTTCCTATTCCAAACCGGGGCCTAATGCGTATCATACCGTGCTGTTATGCGAAAACAAGCAGGGATACCATAATCTGGTCAAGCTTTCCAGCATAGGGTACAGCGAAGGAAAATACTATGGCAAACCGAGGATCGATCGTGAATTGCTGGAGAAATATAATGAAGGACTGATCGTCCTTTCCGCTTGTCTTTCCGGAGAGATCTGCAGGCGGATTTTGGACAATCAAATTAATGAAGCAAAAGAGAGCGCTCAATGGTACGCAGATGTCTTTCCCGGCAGATATTATATAGAGTTGCAGTCCAACGGTCTGGCAGAGCAGGAAAGGGTTAACCCGATTCTGATTGAAATCGCAAGGGAATTAAATCTGCCCCTGATCGGAACCTGTGATTGCCATTACAAAACCCGCGACGATGCAAAAAGCCAGCATATTCTGCGCCTCATGGGATGGCAACAGAAAGTTACGGATCCCAATGCAAAGGAGATGGAAACGGATCAGTCTTACATTAAAAGTACTGATGAGATGATTGACTCTTTTCGCAATCTACCGGAAGAATGCATCCGCAACACGCAGATAATCGTCGATCGTTGTAATGTGGATCTGACCAATGAAAAGCTCTACCTGCCGGAATATCCTGTAGAAGGCGACAAAACTCTTGAAGTGGAATTCGTGGATCAGGCAAAAGAGGGATTGGAACATCGGTTTGAATACCTGCGAAAAATCTACAACTGGACTGATGAAGAGGAGGCTAAGCAGAAAGAGGTTTATCGTCAGCGATTGATTTTTGAACTGGACGTTATCAACAAGATGGGATTCGCAGGATATTTCCTGATCGTTTCCGATTTTATCAAATGGGCAAAAAAGGAGAAAATTCCGGTTGGACCGGGAAGAGGCTCAGGCGCCGGCTCTCTGGTTGCCTATTCCATGCAGATCACCGATCTGGACCCCTTAAAATATGACCTGTTGTTTGAACGATTTCTGAATCCCGAACGTGTCAGCATGCCCGACTTTGATATCGATTTTGAAGTGGAAGGACGAGAACGGGTAATCGATTATGTAAAACAAAAATATGGGGAGGAAAACGTCTGCCAGATATCCGCCATCGGTTCCTTAAAAGCAAAAGGCGCCATTAAAAGTGTGGCGAGGGTACTGGATATTCCCTTTGCCGAAGCGGAAAGAATTGCCAAACTGGTTCCGGACGACCTGGGAATAACACTCCCCAAAGTGATGGAAGCTGAACCGCAATTAAAGGAGATGCACGACCACGGTTCCGAACTTGAACAAAAACTGATAAAAACAGCACTTGCATTGGAAGGCCTGTACAACAACCTTTCCACTCATGCGGCCGGCGTCATCATTATGGATACCCCCATCTCCGATGTCATGCCTACCTGCACGCCTACCAAGGGAGAGGGAATTCAGTCCCAGTTCACCATGAAATATGCCGAAGACCAGGGAGCCGTAAAATTTGACTTCCTGGGTCTCAGGAACCTGACGATTATCGATAAAACCGTGGAACTCATCAATCGCAAACGGGCTAAAGATGATCAACTGGATATCTCCCTCATCCCCATGGACGACCCTAAGGCGTTTCAACTGCTCTGTCGCGGTGACACCACCGGAGTTTTCCAACTGGAATCCGAAGGGATGAAAGCACTGATCCGAAAACTAAGACCGGATTGTTTTGAGGATATCATCGCCCTGGTGGCACTTTATCGACCCGGCCCCCTTGGATCGGGTATGGTTGATGATTATGTTGAAAGAAAACATGGCCGACAGAAGACCAAGTATCCCCATCCGCTGATGGAAACAGTCTTGAACGAGACGTATGGAGTCATGGTCTACCAGGAACAGGTAATGAGAACAGTTCAGGTACTGGCCAACTTCACCCTGGGCAGTGCGGACATGTTGAGACGGGCAATCGGGAAAAAGATTCCGGAAGTGTTGCAACAGCAACGGGAAAGTTTTGTTTCAGGTTGCAAGAACAATGGTATCGATGATGAAAAAGCTAATTATATCTTTGACCTGATTGACAAATTTGCAGGCTATGGTTTTAACAAATCCCACTCGGCAGCCTATGCACTGATCAGCTATCAGACAGCCTGGTTAAAAGCGAATTACCCGGTGGATTTTATGGCGGCGCTCCTGACCATTGAACGCAATAAACCTGAAAGTGTGGTTAAACTGATCAGCGAATGTCATGAGATGAATATCCCGGTTTTACCCCCCGATATCAACGAAAGCGATCTTATTTTTACGGCTCATGACGGCAGAATCCGGTTCGGACTCAACGCCATCAAAAATGTTGGTGAGACAGCCCTCAAAAGTATTCTGGACGCCCGTGACGAATGTGAACGATTTGAAAACCTGCTGGAAGTTTTCAGCAAGGTTGATACCTCCAAGGTAAACTCAAGGGTACTGGAAGCTCTGATTAAAAGCGGCGTGTTTGATTCGCTGGAACCGAACAGGAAGCGGATTCTTGAAGGGATTGACAGTGTTCTCACCATTGCCAACGCCGAGAAATCGATGGAGATTAAAAATCAGGTCTCCTTCTTCGATCTGCTTGACGAAGATGAAATAGAAAAAAGCCGAACAAAAGTCGAGCTTCCCGATGTTCCGGATTGGAAAACCAAAACCAGGTTAAAATTCGAAAAAGAAGCCTTGGGCTTTTACATATCCGGACATCCCCTCAGTCCCTATTTCAAGGAGATCAACACCTACACCAAAATCCACAAATCAATCGACCTGAAAGCTCCGGATCGCAAGTTTAACTTTAAGGAGGTGATAAACATTGCCGGTGTTATCAGCAGCCGGATTATCAGGCTGGCAAAGAAGAATAATGAGAAATGGGCTGCTTTGACCGTAGAAGATCTCTGGGGAACCATGGAAGTACTTGTCTTCTCCAATACCTTTAAAGCTGTTACGGATATTCTGGAACCGGAGGAGTATGACAACCCTGTTCTGATCTCAGGTTACATCAAAAATGATGATGACTCCCGAAAGCTGATTGCCCAATCGATAAAATCGATCCCCGATATTCGGGCTGCTCATTCCTCTTGCGTGAATATCAAACTCCCACGAGATTTTAAAGAGGACAGGCTGGAAAGAGTGAGGGCTTTAATCAATCGATACCCGGGCGATTGTTCCATTGTTCTCACATTGAGAACGGAGAACAGTTGTGCCGTGGATATCAGACTCCGGGAAAGAGTACTGGCAAACGAGGAGTTTGTGAATGATCTGGAAGAGATCATTCCCCTTGAGAATTTACTCTTCCAATACTCCCCGACAAACCAGAATCAGTCGCCAAATTTGAATTGAGTGCTATTTCTCCGCAAGATACTCTTTGATAACATCCGCCAGACAGGCGATCCCTTTTTTGATCAACTCCTCGTTTGAGTTGGAGAAATTGAGCCTGAAGGTGTTATCTCCTTTCCCGTCGAGATGGAAAGCCCTCCCGGGAACAAACGCCACATTTTTCTTGATAGCTTTCTCAAACAACTCAAATGTTGAAAACCTTTCGGGCAACTCTCCCCAGAGAAACATGCCTCCTTCCGGTCTGGTAAAAGTAACACTTTCAGGAAAGGACTGTTCCATACAGGCAACCATGCACTCCTTTTGCTTTTTGTACGCCTGATTGATTTTAGAGACATGCTCATCCAGATCGTTATCAACCAGATACTGGTACAAAATTCGCTGGGCCATGTAATTTGAGTGCAGATCAGCCGCCTGTTTGACGACTTTTATTTTCCGCATGATTTCGGAATCGGCGCAAACCCACCCCAAGCGAATTCCGGGAACCGTAACTTTGGAGAAAGATCCGAGAAGGATTCCCAATTCTTTTAGTGTTGACTTGATGGGCGGCAGGTTTTCCCCTGAGAATCTTAAATCCCCGTATGGGTTATCCTCAAGCAGATGCACCCCATAAACCTTCAAGAGATTGGCAAGACCTGTTCTCTTCTCCCGTGAATATGTAATTCCCGCCGGATTTTGAAAATTCGGCACAGAATACATCAATTTAATTGAATGATTTTTGAGTATCCTTTCGACCTGCTGAAGATCAATCCCATCATTCAATAAAGAGGCAGACAGGAATTGCGGCTGATACAAAGAGATGGCCTGGATCGCTCCCAGGTAGCCGGGTTCTTCAATAAGAACCTTATCGCCTTTATTCAACAGGATCTTGGAAACCAGATCGATCCCCTGCTGTGAACCATTTACAATCAAAATTTCGCTGGGATCAATTTCCAGTCCCGATTTTTCCTGGTACCGGTTGGCAATATATTCCCTGAGTGGCAGATAGCCCTCTGTTGTCGCATACTGCAAAACACAGCTCCCCTGTTCCCTGATCACTTTTTCAGCAGCAACTGCAACCTGCTCCACCGGGAACAACGCCGGATTAGGCAATCCTCCGGCAAATGAGATAATCTCCGGATTTTCCGTTACCTTCAATATCTCCCGAATAAATGAGTCCTCTACTCCATCCATGCGATCCGCAAATTGTATAGCCATCTTTACCCTTACTTTTAATCAGGTTTTTGTTTAATTGGTTCAAAAATCCTCTTCGCATTCTAATGTATTTGTCCCTATTAAAAATAACAGATGCAGATCTGAAAAAAAAAAGCATAACAGAACCGGGGATATCTCATTTAAAAAGCTGTTTCCACCCGAGATCCTGACATTTCTTTTATTGACCTCCAACTGCCGATCCCTTAAGATTTCCCATGAAAGTGAGGTTTTGTATCTCCACCTCGTTCACATCAGTTATAAAATAAATTCGGTATAATTCCCCGGCAGTATCAGGGTGGCAGATACCTTCAACCTCTCTAAAATCATATCATGAAAAGATCAATCATAAAAAGCACCGGCCGATATGTCCCTGACAGGCATGTCTCAAATCACGACCTTGCCAAACTGATGGACACTTCCAATGAATGGGTGGTTCAACGCACCGGTATTGAAGCAAGATACTGGGTTGAGGAGGGAGAGGATGTCGGCACTTCCGATCTGGCATACCGTGCGGCCCGACAGGCGTTAAAGCGGGCAAAATGGAATCCGGGTGATCTTGATCTGATTGTTTTTGCCACCATGACACCGGATGTGAACGTTCCCGGTTCAGGAGCCCTTCTGCAGAATCTGCTTGAAGCAAAAAAGGTACCGGCGCTCGATATCCGTCAGCAATGCACCGGTTTTCTTCATGGGTTGGAGATTTGTGATGCTTATATCAGAAGTGAAAAGGCGGAGAAGATTCTGCTTGTGGGCGCGGAACTTCAAAGCCGGTACCTGGAACTGACCACGGCAAATAGGGATACTGCCGTTATTTTTGCTGACGGAGCAGGAGCGGCCTGCATTGAAGCAAGGGAAACCAATGAAGAGATCGGTATTATTACATCCATTCTGCATGCTGACGGAAAACATTCCGGGGTTCTTAAAGTTGGATTGCCCGCCCATAAATCCGGAAAACCCATCAGCAAAGCCATTATAGAAAACCAGGATCATTTCCCCTATATGGACGGTAAAACCGTCTTCAAACTCGCCGTAACCCGTCTGCCGAAGCTGACAAAGGAACTGCTGGAAAAAGCGAACATGGCAATTGAAGATATCGATCTGTTCATCCCTCACCAGGCAAACCTTAGAATCAACGAAGCATTCAGGGACAGGATGAATATCCCGGAAGAAAAGATGTTCAACAATATTCAAACCTACGGCAACACCACAGCCGCCACTCTCCCCATAGCTCTGGATGAACTCATTGAACAAAACAGGGTCAAAGCGGGCGACACCATCATGTTTCTCGGTTTGGGCGCGGGAATTACCTGGGGAGGCGTCATTTACAAATTTGTTTAGTATCTTATAAATTATTTTTTGCGTTTTTTGAGTAGGAAATAATTTTTGACATACTTATCCAGTGTATCTGGATTAGGGGATAGAACAGCTGTTGGCAGTCTGCAATTGGCTTTTGGCCAGGATTTATTAAATCTTGATGAATCCTGGCCAAACTGGACTCCTCCCTTAAAAATTCCATCTATAGTAAAATGCTGACACTCACTAAACCATATTTCTATCAGGAAGAGATTAAAAAAAGCCGTTTTTTGGCCAGGGCCTCTCCGGTTGACACTGTAGCCGATGCCCTTGTCTTCCTGGAAGAAACCCGTGATAACCAGGCGAATCATAATTGCTGGGCATATAAAACAGGAGATCTTTACCGATTCTCAGATGATGGTGAGCCGGGCGGAACTGCAGGGAAACCGATTTTTAACGCCATTGAGAAGTTGCAACTTAACCATGTTGTGGTTGCCGTTACACGCTATTTTGGCGGAGTTAAACTGGGAACCGGGGGATTAATCCGGGCATATGGCGGAGTTGCAGCAACCTGCCTGCGGGAAGCCTCAAAAATCCAGGTATTTCCCACTATTGAGCAGACGTTGCAAATTGATTTTAATAATATTGGCCAAATCCATTCTCTGCTGGAACAATTCCAAATCGAAAAACTCAATGAAACCTACACTGATAGCGGAATCATTCTCAAGATATCGATCAAAGAATTCCTGGTTTCCGATTTCACCCAAAAACTGACCAATGCCTGCAAAGGAAATGTCCAACTCCTTAACTCCGGGCCCGATTGATAAATCGCCAAAGAACATCTTCATTGGATTATCCCTATGACAAAAGATCTTGATACATTGACTGTGGAGGAGTTGGGACGCCTTTTTCCAATTATTATCTCCGAACCAAAAGATGAGTGGGCGGATCTGTTTATCCAGGAGAAAAACAGGCTCATATTTTTACTGGGGAAAGAGATGGCGATTCGAGTCGAACATATTGGCAGCACAGCAGTACCCAATCTAGCTGCCAAACCAACAATTGATATCCTCGTTGAAATCCCAAAGGGTGAGGACGTCAAAAGTGAGATCATTGATATCATGACATCCAGGGGATACAACCACATGCGTGAACAAACCGATCACATCATGGTTGTAAAAGGATATACTCCTGAGGGATTTCAAGGGCAGTGCTATCACATTCACATGGGTCCCAAAGATCACAATGAACTTTGGGACCGACTCTATTTCAGGGACTACCTTAAAGCCAACCCACAAGTAACTCGTGAATACGAGGACTTGAAACAAGAGCTTGCCACGAAATACAAATACAATAGGGAAGCCTATACGGAAGCAAAGACCGGATTTATTGAAAGAGTGACGAAAACTGCAATAAATGCATTAAAATAACAAATTGCTGAAGATTGGACGTATATGATTTGTACAATTGTCACCTTATAGATCCTACATCCCCGCCTTGACCCCATGATAAGTCAGGCAAAACAATCAACCGGATTCCATTTTGAAATGAGTTTTTTTCAATTGGCTTAACGCAAAGAAAAATTCTCAAAGCAGGGGCTTTAATCCCAAAAACATAGAGAAAATTCTTGATATGCAGATTTGAGAAAAACCTTAATAAGATAAATATATCATACACATGGAAAAATATGTTTTTCTGGTTGTACTTCAATAAAATTTCCTATAACTATAAGTGCATCAAAGAGTTACAGCATTTTTTCCGGAAGCGATTTTTAAAATCGAAAAACCGTTACTAGATAGAATTTTTTCTCAGTTGCTGGGTCTTAACCAGAAAAACGTAGTGAAAGTTATACTCACTAAATTGTTCGATTAAAAAAAATTAAAAAAGGAGAAAAGTATGGCAGAGAGCAAACATTCATTCCCAATGCTTCCGGTTGGTCATTGGTGGGCACTTAGAGAAAAATTCAAACAAAGCATTCCCGGTGTTGTTACCGATTCTTATCTTGCAGCAGCTCTTAATCTACAGCCCAAGTCAGCCAGAGCAAATGTTTTACCTTATCTGCGATCGATCGGCCTGATTGATGATGAGGGTAAAACACAAGATTTAGCAAAAGCATGGCGAGATGACGAACAGTATGCAGAAGTATGTAAAAAAATTCGTGAACAAACATACCCAGAAGATCTGTTTGCAGCTGTTCCTAATCCATTGGATGATCGAGATGCGGTACAAAGATGGTTTGCCAATCATACTGGAAAGGGTGAAAGTGCTGTACGACGAATGATACAGTTTTACTTAGCTTTGGCAGAAGCCGACATTTCAAAGAAACCTGAACCTAAATCCGCAAAATCCAATAACCAGAAAACAGCAACTAAACCAAAAGAAACTGTTTCTAAAAAACCAGTAATAAAAGAAAAGCCAGTTGAGATTCTAACAAAAATCGAGCATTCAGAAAAACCTGAACCTACCACCCCAACTGGGCTACCTAAAGTTAGTATAAACCTTGAAATTCACATCTCTGCAGATTCGACACCGGATCAAATCGATAAGATTTTTGAGAGTATGGCCAAACATATCTATAATAAATAATGAATCATGAAATCTATTGTTCAAGAAGCATTAGCAACGGCAAAGAAAATTCAGGCTGACGCTCCTATAAGATATGTTCCCCCATCTTCTGGCACAAAACCTAAAAATCAAGCGGTTCTCCCCCATGCATTGGTGAATAACACTAGAGGTTATATAGAACGAGTTGTATACCAAATAAACGGTTGTTATGAAAAAGGGTGGTTTGATGGGTGTGCTGTGATGATGAGAAGATTAATTGAGACGTTAATAATTGAATGTTTTGAAAAACACAATATATCACAAAAAATAAAAGACACCCGAACAGGTGATTTTCTGTATCTAGCAGACTTAATAAATAAAACCGTCAACGAATCAAGTTGGAATCTTGGTCGTAATACAAAGCAGGCTCTTCCAAAGCTAAAAAGTATTGGTGATCAGTCAGCCCACAGCCGCAGATATAACGCGCACAGAGAAGACATTGATAAACTTATCCCTGATTTTCGTACAGTGTGCCAAGAGTTTATTTACTTAGCTCAACTAAAATAAAAAATCGAACAAAAGTTTCAACCCGACGTTTTTCGCCGCTCCTGCGTCGCTCTGAAAAACGCGGGTTAAACAGGCGTTAGATGACAAAAAGTAAACCAATGACAATAATACGACCAAGAATTACAGATTTTCATAATATTCTCATATCACAATCCGAAATTGATTTTGCCATACCTTTTTTAAATGAAGATATACCTCTGTATGTAGATCCTTTTCTTTTATGGAAGTCTCCTTCATATCAAGATAAGTCGCTACATGGTGCGATTCTTAATAGTTTTAATCAATTAGGATGGCTTGTAAAAAAAAACAAAACTGAAATAGCTCTTGATCAACTAATTATATCGTCTGAATGTAATGAAGTAGGCTTGGGACATTCTGCCAGACGTAAGGGAAAAAGAATTGGTAAAAAGCAAGCAATAGAGATTCTCAGACTGTTCGAAATTATTCCTCAATATGATCAAAGAGGGTTTTCACATTTTGAGGAAATTCAATTCTTTGTCGATGGTATTTCAAAAGACAGAATAAGTGACATTGCGTGTAGTTTTATGAAATCCTTTCTCATAGACTTCACAATAGACCAATGTGAGAATTTAAATATTCCGCTCTCTGATTGTACAATAAGTCACTTATATAATTTAGACAAATACAGTTTTGATAACGACGTAACACTCCAACTTCCCATAAATCCTGATACAAATGAACCAATTTTATTTGTTCCTAAAAGGTGGTTGCGATTTACACCATGGATTAACTTTGATGATTATTTCAAAGAATATTGCCCAAGAGACGAAATAATTAATCCTGGAGAAAAGCTGGATAGGGTGAAAGTTCTTAACTACAACAGACAAAACTATGGTGTAATTGAAGTATATATAAAAGAGAAAGAACGAACTTTTGACGATTGTAAAAATGATCCGCTATTCACCCAAATACCGGTCCTCTCAGCAAAAAAGAAGTTCGCAAGCATAAAGAAGCTGCCCTCTGGCAAAGATGGAAACGCGGATAAAAGTTATGAAGATTTTGTATGTCAAATGATGCCATCATTGCTTTATCCACACTTAGATTTTGCGACTGAGCAAAGCAGAACTATTTCAGGTACTCTTATTAGAGACTTAATATTTTACAACAATCGAAGTAATGAGTTTTTAAAAGAAATATATGATGACTATTCCAGTACACAAATTGTAATGGAATTAAAAAACGTAAAATCTATAGAACGAGAACATATAAATCAATTGAATCGCTACATGACTGACTCATTGGGTAAATTCGGAATTTTAGTTACAAGAAACGAGATTTCAAAATCAAAACAAAAAAATACTATCGATTTATGGTCTGGGCAAAGGCGGTGTATTATCACTCTAACTGACATGGATTTGGAGCAAATGGTTGAGATTTTTGAAAGTAAACAGCGCCTACCCCTTGATGTAATTAAAAAGAAATATGTCGATTTTAGAAGAAAATGTCCAAGTTAGGAGAAAATAATATGTTAACAATTGACCAGATAAATGAATTAGAAAAATTGATAGGCCAATTAATTGGGCTACATACCGAACTCGCAACTTTGTCCAAGAAGTCACCAAATGATGCTGTTAATAGCTTTAAACTACGGTTTGTTAATGAAGCATTAATCAAATGTAATAAACTTCTAGGAGCAGAGTATAAACCATTTGAAGACTTCAACCAGTTTAATGACGATGATATTCCATCAAACAGTGACGTAACATTGGTTTTATCACAGTATATGCAATCTTTGGAAAAGCTTCGGTCAGACAATGTCTACATTGATTTTGGTACTTGGTACTATAAAACAAAAGATAAAGGTAACAAAATACAGACTGGGCCACCAACTAAACTTAAAAAATAGGTATGATAAATGGTAACAAAACCAATAAAAGGCAAAACGACAAAGGAAAAAGTTGAGGTTTATGAAACAACAGCTCCTTTACTTGAAGCCTTGTACAATGAAATTCAAACATTGGCTAAAAAGAAACCTGAAGGAACGTTAAATGAAAGAAAAGTGGAATTAATTAATCGCTTATTAACTGATATTAAAAAACTGCTGGAAGATGAAACTGATAGTAAGTATCTTGACCTAATTGATGATGAAAACTTGCCTCAGTACAGTGATGTTGTGTTAATTCTGTCTCAATATTCTGCATCCATGAAAAAATTCGAAGGAAAATATTTTGGATGGGAAGGTAGCGACCATAAATGGTTTATTGCTTAATCACTTTCATTAAAACATCTAACGAGTGTTTACACCTGACGTTACCCGCCGTTCGTTCCTCACTCTGGGTAACGCAGGTGAAACCGGTGTTCGGGGTACTCAAGCTTACAGTTTATTAATTCAGTTTTTTGAAGTAGAATAAGACAAGATTACTGGAGATGGATTCTTGGATTTTAACCGTTAATAAAAGGAAGAATCAAAATGCCTGTCA